>Ga0207703_10000029_pt1 | contig 199952 bp, 167 predicted proteins | sample KBSSwiS12_FD_184304 | JGI IMG/M metagenome (GOLD analysis project Ga0207703, IMG submission 184304) | Switchgrass rhizosphere microbial communities from Kellogg Biological Station, Michigan, USA - KBS Switchgrass S1-2 (SPAdes) (version 2) | ecosystem: Host-associated > Plants > Roots >... | reverse complement strand
GGGCGGCTGGAAACGGAGCAGAGCCAGGGACGGCCGGGATGAGAAACGTGTGGGAAACTGCGCGGACAAAGGTACCGGACCATGCGCCTAAAGCGAGATGCCACCGCGCCAGTCGCCTACCCTACGCGTGGCTGGTGGGTGAGGCCCTGGGATGCCCACCGCGCAGGCGACGAACGCATGGGTCCCGCCGCCGCTGTCGGTCCGGATCAGCACCGACCGGCCCCGCCGGCGAGCGTGCCGGCGGGGCCGTCGCTCGGCGCCGGCGGTGTGGGTGCGCGTTCGAAGTGGGTGGCGAGCACGAGCGCGGAGTCCACGCCCAGGCCGGGGATGGCCCGCAGCCGGCGCACGAGGGCATCGAGCTGGGGCAGACCGGGGACGAGGACGCGCAGGAGGTAGGCGGTGGGGCCGGTGGTGGTGTAGCAGCCCACGACCTCCGGGATCCGCGTCAGGGCGGCGAGGGTGGAACCGTCCTCGAACCGGCGGTCGGTGATGGTGATGAACGCGCTCACGGGAAGGCCGATCTTCGCCGTGTCCACGGTGACCGTGTGACCAATGATCACCTGCCGTTGCTCGAGCCGCCGAACACGCTGGTGGACCGCCGAGACAGACAGGCCGGTGTTGCGGCCGAGGCCGGTAAAGCTCATTCGACCGTCTCCGAGGAGCAGTCGCACAATCTCGTCAAGATCGTCGGCAGGCACGAACGGTGAACCCTTCTGGATCAAGGTTGGGAGCGAGACGGCCATAACGCCGCCCGGTCGGGCAGGGCGTGTCACGCCGCCGGTCGGATGGTGATCGGGGTGAGGACGACGACGCGGCCGTCGGGGTCGGGCAGGGCCAGCTCCTCCGCGCCGAACAGGCCCGCGATGGCGGCGGGGATCGCGATGTCCTCGCGGGACCGGTGGCGCGCGAGGACGGCGGCGGGGACGGCGAGGCCGAACCGGAGGGGATAGGTCGGCGGCCGTTTACCGGCCGGGTAGAGCTCGAGGAGACAGCCGTTGGCGAGGCGGGTCGAGACGTGCTCGGGCCCGTCATCATGCTGTTCGCGGACGAAGACCAGGCCGAACGCCTCGTAGAACGCCTGGCAGATGTCCAGGTCGCTGACGTAGATCACAAGCTGGTCCACGAGCGGGCCGCCCGCGAACGGGAGGTCTCCCGCGGCTGGGGAAACGGTCATTGATGATCCCCGGACCGCTGCCAGGTAGTCATATCCACCTGAACGGTGATCTCATCGGCGGTTCCCGCCTCGACCTCGGGCACGTGCAGCGTGCGCCGGGCGAGAACCGAGCCGTACGCGCTTCTGCCGCCCTCGGCCGCGGCGATCAGTACCCTGCCGACCGTCGCCTGCTCCAGGTGATGACCGTCATCGACCCAGCCCCGCGCGAGAATGCGGGCCGGGTCACCGGGGTACGGTTCCAGATCATCAATCTCTATGATCATCACGGGGAGTCCGGTGCCGCGGTCAAGCCCGGCGAGGTCGACCCGCGCCGCGGCCAGGACGGCGTTCACGCTCGGCTGGGGCCGCGCGGCCCGCCTCCGCCGCCGCAGCGGGCCGAGCAGCCAGCCCCGCCGGCTCGTCATCCCAGCAAGGTCACCGTCGTCCTCGACGGCGCCCGGAGAAGCACCGTAACCGCCCATCAGGCGCCCCTCGTCCGTGGCGTCGTGGTGTCAGGCATGGCCGGCCGCGCCGTCCGCGTCAGCGCCCGCGATGTCGACCGGCGCGTCCGCCACCGGCCTGTCCTGGCCCATCCACGCGGGTATCGCGTCGGTGAGCGCCGCGGCCGCGGCCTTAGCGACGGTGAGGCACAACGCCAACGCATCGGCCGGCAGCATCGGGGGAAGGAGATCATCGCCGCCGTCGTCATCGACCACGCAGATCACCGGTGACTGCGCGGGGTACTGCCAGATCTCGATCTGCACCCGGCGCCCGGCTACCTGCCGGATCGCGGGCAGATCCATGAGTTCGATCACCGCGTGGTGCGGGTCACCGCTGGTCACGTGGCCGGGCGCGAGAGTGCACCATGCTGGGCAGGAGCCCTCGTCATCGTCGGGCTCGGCTGTCGCCTCCGGCCCGCGCGGCGTGGTGTCGGCATCGGCGGGTGACGCCGGGCCGGCCTGGTCGACGGCGTCACGGTTCGGCCGGCCGTCGCGGGCCGGCGGGTCATCGCCGCTGGGCACGCCTGGTGTGAGCGTCGCCGCGCTGGTGTCGTCCATGTCGTGGAGGGCGCTTCCGGCGCCGGTCTGTCCGCTCATCGCGTTGTCCTTGATGGTCGTGTCGTAGGTGGGTGCCGGTCCCGCCGGCCCCCGCCGATGGTCGGTGCACGCGTGTCTCCGACAAGGCCGATCAGGAACCATTCACCTGGTCTCATATGGTCGCGGTCGGCATCGTCGATCAGGGTGTGAACATTCGTCCGATACACCGCCGCCAGCAGCGCCACGTTGTAGGCGGTGAGCCGGGCCGCCCGATTGACATACGGCAGATGCTCGATCTCCCACAACCGAATGACCCTCATCACGGGCCTGCCGTCGGGGGCCAGACCAATCCGCCTGGCGTAGCTGTTGATTCGGGCCACGGCCGCCAGGAGCGTCCAGCCGTGCGCGAGCCGGAAGGCGGTGCGGGGGCGTAGCTCGTAGCGGCGGATGAACGCGGCGGCTATCTCGCCGTGCGTCTTCCCTTCGGCGACCATGGTTTCCCGCCAGAACGCCTGCTCAACAGTCATTCTATTGTCGGGCACCGCCGCCGCTTTCCGTGACGTCCACCGCCAGGGCCGATCCCGGCGAACTCCCGAACAGCTCTCCGGCGGCCGTCACCGCCTCGGTCACCGACCCGAATTTCCGGTGGAAGCGGCTGAACCCATCGCGGTCGGGGCCGGTCAGCGCGGCCACCGACCAGATCCCGCTGATGCGGTCGACCGCCGCGCTCCGGCCGCCGTCGTGCAGGTCGGCGAGGACCGTGCCCGACGAGTACGCCCGCGCATCCAGGCGGACGCCCGCGCCCAGCACGGCCCGCACCACCGACTCCAGCTCACCCACCGCCCGCGCCGACGACTCCACACCGACCCGCCGCCCGTCCCCGCTACTCGTCATGGGCGATCGACTCCAGATCGACCATGACGTGGGAGAGCCGAGTCAGAATCCGGTCGACCCGGACCCGCAGCGTCGCCGTCTCCGGGTTCCGGGCTGCCAGGGCGAGGAAGGCCAGGTCACCGGTCTTGTTCTCGATCTCGTCCAGGGCCGCCCGGCAGGTCGCCACGAAGCCGTGTAGCTCCCGGCTGATCATTCCTGCTGCGTCCGTCGGTGCCTCTCGCTGGGCCATCGCCAGGAACGGCACGCTGACCAGGCCGGACACCCGCGTCCGGGACCGCCGGGCCCGGGTGCCGGGCCGGCGGCGCGGGACAGGCCCGTGGGGGCAGACATAGCCGGCGACAGGGCCGCCGCCGGCTTGGCGGGGGCGGTGACAGCCGTCCACGCTGATCGTCCACCGGGTCAGGCTCGCCGTGCCCAGGATCGTCACGGGCAGATCGACCCCTGGCCGGTCGGCGTAGTCGTGCGCCGCGTCATGGGCCGCGATCCAGCTCTCCCCGTGGGCCAGCACCGTGCCGGCCCCGTCCAGGACGATGAACAACGGGCCGCTGCCCGCGCTCAGGGTCGGCACCTTCGCCCCGTCCCCACCGCGCACCAGGCTCACCGGCGGCCGCGTCCAACCCGGGGCGTCGCCGTCGAGCTCGGCCGACGCCGCCCGAGCCGCCGCCACAGCGACGCGAACATCCCGAGCCCTATCGGCGATGCCATCGGTCTCGCCGGTGAGGATCTGACCCGCGCTGGAGCGCAGCAGATGGACCACGGCCCACGCACCGCGCAGGAACGCGGTCGGCGCCTGATCGCTCGTCACGATCTGGTCGACGAGTTCGCCTGGTTCGATCGCCAGCACAGCCCGCAACGCACCCCGCAGCACCGCGCGTGGGATCAGGTCGAAGCCCTCCGGGACGGCCGGCACCCGCTCGTCGTGACTCAGCGCCGCCCGCGCCCGGCTACCCCACCACGCCGCCCGCGCCTTCGGCGTCTGCGGGGCCTTCTCTGGCCCGCTCACGCCGACGCCGCCCACGACGCGCGGCGCAGCAACCAGCCGACAATCGCCGCCCGGACCAACGCCGGTAGCGGCCCCGACGGAACCTCCATCGCTCTCGCCACCGCCGAGCCAGCCGCCGACGGCGCCGGGCCGGTGTCGAAGGCGATCCGCGCCGTTCGGGACCGGTGAGCCACCCGATGGTCCACCGCGTACCGCCAGGCAGCCCGCGCGTTCTCGAACGCGACCGTGACTAGCAGCCCGTCCTGGCCCACCGTCACCAGGGCGAACACCTCGCCGCTCATCGGCTCAGCCATCGCCGCGCCCTTTCTCGACTCCGCCCCTCGCCGTCAGCGTGCAGCGCCACTCCGGGTTCACCGCCATGGGTCGCAACTGGGCGCACCCACGGCCGTCGATCTTCCAGAACCGCAGGCCAGGAACATTGATGATCAACAGTGGGAAGGGGTGAACCGCCAGCGTCGCCGTGTTATGCGCCTGCCGGTGGGCCGCCGGGAACGTCGGATACGAATCGACCCGGACCCCGTCCCCGTCCACCAGCAGGAATGGACGCCACGCCGGCCGTGACAGCGACCGACCAGCCGAGATCACGACGGCCACGGCACACAGAAGCTCGAGCATCAACACGTCGGCCCGGGTAAAGATCGCGAGTTTGATACGCGCCGTTCGCGGCGCCTCATTCGGGCGGCGTCCCATGGCTGGAGCAAGCCCGCTGGGCATTCGGTGCGTGTGATCCGCTGAGCGACGACGGGCGATACAGGTCCACCGCCGTATGCCGCCGGCCCCTTGCGCGACAACCCCGTTCTCACTGGTCAGCACAGCAACCGCGCCTCCCCTCCGTCGACCCTCCGCATCGGCCGGCGTACCTGTCCGGTCCTCGTCCGGGCCTGGTCCTCGCCGTAACGATCAGCGGCTTCCCTATGGCAGGATGAACCGCTAATGCAGCATACGCAAGTACGTACGCTGTTTGCATGTGTCTGTGTAGTGCGGAGTTGATGAAGCTGGCAGACTTGCGGACCGGGGCGAGACCGACCCAACGAGAGGAGGACGATGCCGAACACACCAGGCCCGACGGTGCGGCGCCGACGACTGGGCGCGGAGCTGCGCCGGCTGCGCGAAGCGCGGGAAATCACCGTCGACCAGGCCGGTGAGCACATCCACCGGAGCGGACCGACTATCAGCCGGATGGAGACCGGGCAGTTCCGCTTCGTGACCCGCAACGTCGCGGACCTGCTTGATCTCTATGGCCTGACCGATCCCGAGCAGCGGCAGGCGTTGCTCGCGCTGACCAAGGAGACGCGCAAGCCGGCGTGGTGGCACTCCTACGGCGACGTCGTGCCCCGCTGGTTCCAGGTCTTTATCGGGCTCGAGGCCGAGGCGTACGCCATCAGCACCTTCGAACCGACCCTCGTGCCCGGCCTCCTCCAGACCGAGGACTACGCCCGGGCCGTCATCCGCGCCGCGTCGCCGGAGCTACCCGCCGACGAAGTCGATCGGATCGTCAAGCTCCGGATGGACCGCCAGAAGATCCTGGCGGCCGACCAGCCGGCCCAGCTCTGGGCGATCCTGGACGAAGCCGTGATCCGGCGTCATGTCGGGACCCCCGCGATCATGAGCCGGCAGTTGGAGCGACTGCTCGAAGCGTCGGAACAGCCCGGCATCACCATCCAGGTGGTCCCCTTCGCCGCGGGCGCCCACGCCGGGATGGTCTCCAGCTTCACGATCCTCGGCTTCGCCGATACGGACGGTGCGCCCGAGACGGTCTACATCGAGGCGCCGACGGGCAGCCTCTACCTTGAGAAACCGGCCGAAGTCCGGCGCTACGAAGTCTGGATGAACCTGCTCCGAGGACTGGCGCTCGACCCGGCAGGCTCTCGACAGATCATCACATCCGCGCGTGAGGACATGGTGAAGTGACTACGGAAAGTGACATGAGGTTGTTGGTGTGGCGCAAGAGCAGCCACTCGGGCGGGACGGGCGGCAACTGCGTCGAAGTCGCGGTGCTCCCCGACGGCGGACGCGCCATCCGCGACTCGAAGGACCCTGCCGGCCTGGCGCTCCGGTTCAGCGCCGCCGAGTGGAGCGCGTTCGTGGCCGGCGCACGCGACGGGGAGTTCGAGTAGATCCGGCCGACGAGGAGATCCGCCCGGCACTACCCAGGCCGCGCAAGCGCATGCCGCCCTCTCCTCACGTTCCCGCGTGCGACGGCCGCGCTGGCGAGGTCCAGGGATTCGAGAAGTCGTCCGCGTAGGGCGTCGGGCATGGAACCGGCGTCGAGCCCGGCCCGGCGCTGTCTTTCGATCAGCCGTGCGCTCTGGTCGCTGTCGAGGTGCCGGCGGGCCTCCGGGTGGCTGAGGAGATCGCGGGCGGCGTAGGCATCTGGGCTGACGAGGGCCCGGCTGATAGCCGCGTCGAGGGCGGGCCCGTCGCGGCTCGGACTCGTCCGCGAGGTCGAGGAAGCACAGTCCGAGTTGGAGCTGGAACCTCAGGTGCCTCGGATCGCCGAGAGCCATACGATCATCAGTCTCCTTTCCGCTGCGGGTGGGCTCCCGCCCCGCGAGACATTGGTGGAAAAGGGCGAGGCATGCGGCGACGGCCGCCTCCCAGGGCTGGATGGTCGTCGTGGCGGCGAGGAGATGCTCGGCGGCGTCGTGGTCGTGGCGGGCGTGGTGGGCGAGGATCGCGGTCTGGCGGCCGTCCAGCAGACGCTGCCCGATGCCCTTGTGGCGGGTGAGGTGATCAAGGGCTTCAGCCCAGTGGCTGGTCCGGGTCAGGGCACGGGTGCCATCGGCCAGGAGCACGGTCCACAGCCAGCGGACGATTTCGGGATGGTCAGCGGGGGTCACCAGGTCGTCGAAGCTGAGCATCCTGCCGTCGATGACCGCGGTGGTCCTCTCCGTGACGGCGCGGTAGAGCGCGGTGAGGATGTAGTGGCTGGCCAAGCCGTCTCCGGCGCGTATCCGCAGGCGGGCGAGGTTGATCAGTGGTTGGAGAGCGAGCTTCGCGGTTGCCGTGTCGAGCGGTCGCCGGAGAGGCAGCGTGTCGATCTGCTGCCAGCACAGGCGATGAGCAAGATCCGATAGTCCGCAGTCGCTGGCGATCAGGGCGGCGAGGTTGTGGGCCTCGGCCGCGCGTACCAGCGGGTCGTCGCTGCCTCGGGCGGCCTGATCGGCAAGGGCGGCGACCTGGCCGATCCGGACGTCGAGGGCCGGGCAGGGTGTCCGGTCGCGGGGAACGAGGGGAAATCGGGCAGCCACGAAGGCGAACGTCTCGGCTGCCGGGGTCGTGGAGGCGGGCAGCATGGCGCTGCTCACCGTTCTCAGCGCGGCCAGCTGACCGTGAGCTGGCTGTTCGGCCGGTCGAGGTGGTAGCCGGCGGTGAGTTGGTGGTCGAGGGTGCCCGTGCGGAGGGCGGTGACGAGCGGGTCGCTCGGGCCCTCCTTGCGCCAGCGGTGCAGCAGGTCCGCGAGATGCGTGGCGAGGTCGGCCGCGTGGGGGCCGTGAGCGGCGACGCCAAGCTCGTCGGTGTCGGACGTCACCGGACGCAGGGTGACGTAGGCGATGGTGGAGCCGTCATGGATCGTGGCGCCGGCCCAGCGCGGCGTGGGCGTGAGCCCGCGGTCCTTTCGTGCCGTGGCGTCAACCGCGATGCGACCGAACCGGGTTCCGGTGGTGACGAGCCAGAGGTCGAGGTGTCCCGTCGGTTCGTGGTCGTGGATCGTCTGGCCGGTCCACAGCCCGTGAGCCGGGCCGTCGAGCGCGGCGCGGAGCGTGTGCTCGTCGGCGGGGTCCTGGTGGTCGAGCCGGAGGGTGACGCCGTCAGCGAGGGCCAGCATGCGGCCGGTGTGGGCGTCGGCGCCGCGTAGCGGGACGAAACCGCAGACGAGCGCTGAGCAGCTCTCCAGGCGGCCCGGCGCGACCGCGTCGAGGGCCAACGAGCGCGTCAGGCCGCTTCCGTGCAGACGTAGCGGGACCACGATCCGTCCGGTGGGGGCGAGCTGGTCCCACCAGCCGACGGCGATGTCCCACGCCCCCGCTGTGATCACAATCCGGTCATACGGTGCCCCGTCCGGATGGCCGGCCGCGCCGTCACCGTGGATCACCCCGACGGTCTCGTAGCTGGCCGCCGCGAGCGCGCCTCGGGCTTCCGTGGCGAGATCCTCGTCGATCTCGATGGTGGTCACGTGGCCGGTCGGGCCGGTGAGCTCGGCCAGGAGAGCGGCGTTGATGCCGGTGGCGGTGCCGATCTCCAGGATGCGGTGGCCGGGGCGGACCTCGGCCTGCTCGAGCATCGCGGCGACGAGGTCGGGGTCCGAGGCCGAGGACAGCGCGGTGCCGTCGGCCGCCCGGCGGGTGACGATGACCCGCGCGGCGTATGCGGTCTCCAGATCGACGCCGGGCAGGAACCTGTGCCGCGGCACCGCGCGGAACGCGTCCTCGACCCGGGCGGTCCGGAACGTGCCGTAGCGGCGGATCTCGGCGACCAGATCGTCGCGTAGCTGGTCCGGAGTCTTCGTGGTCATCGTGGGGGTCACCGTTCGTCGGGGGGCGGAGGTGGGGGTGGTGTCGCTGTTGTCGAAGACGATGCGGGCGGCGGTGTGGGCGAGGGTGGCCTGATCGGCCGCGGGGATGCCGAGGCGGTTCCAGGCGAACAGGATGTGATGGGCCAGAACGGCGCGGATGCCGCGGGTGAGGTGGCCTTCGTCCGCAATGCGCGCGAGTGACTGGCCAGCGTGGCGGAACGCTGCTGGCCAGCCCGGTAGCGCGTCGAGGGGCCGGACCGACGAGGCGGTGAGCAGCCGGCTCACGGCTGCGCGGGTCGCCGGAGCCGGGACGGGGCCAGGGCCGGCGTGGCGGTGGGCGGCGACCCGGGTCCAGACGTCGCCCCGCTCGTAGTAGTCCTGGCCGGCGGCGGTCAGCAGTGTCCCGGCCAGCACGAGACCCACCTCGCGGCGGTGGTCGGGGTGGGCCTGGCCCAGGTGGGCGAGGATGTTGCGGCTGTCGGCGTGGAAGAGCAGATGCGCGACGTCCATTCCTTCGGGGCCGCCGAACGCGTGGATCTCCGGCTCGTAGACCGTCGGTACCCAGCGGACGGTCGCGCCGTTGGCGAGGAGGCCCTGGAGGGGGTCTCCGCTGGGTGTCTGGCCACCCGTGGCCGTGGCGGGGCGCCAGCGTAGGCGCCATGAGCTGGCTTTCCGGGTGAACCACCAGAGGCTGATCTGGTTGTTCCGCGCGGCGGCGGCGAGGCGGGGGGCCAGCTGGGTTACCCCGAGATGTTCGGCGGCTCGCCAGTCCTCGCACCACAGGGTCGCCGCGCACCAGCGGGAGGGCTCGGTGTCCGGGATGTTCACCCTGCTCCTCCCGGCTGCTGGGATGGCTGCGCTGGGGGAAGGTCGAGCAGTAGCGCGGGCTCCCAGGCGCCGGCAGCTCCGGTCGCGAGGGCGTGCAGGACGGCGGCGATCCCGGCGGTGCCGTCGATGAGACCGGGAGTTCGCCAGCCGGAACGTCGCACGGTGGCGAGGCAGTCGAGCATCTGCTCGACCAGGACGGGCAGGTAGCGGTCGAGCGGTAGGAAGCGGGCGTCCCTCGCGGCACAGCGCACGGTAGCGGCCAGGCCAGCCCAGCCGTGGCACAGCGCTGGATCGACGAACGAGGCGAGCTGGTCGGGGTCGTCGAGGCAGGCCGCGAGAGCCGCTTCGGCGTGCCGCTGCCGCGTGGCATCGGCAGCGCGAGCGCGGCGAGTTGCTGCGCCCGGGCCAGACCCGGAGTGCCGTAGCACCAGGACGCCCGGCGCGGGCCGGTCTGCGTCGGCCGGCCGGTCAGCAGCTCACCGGTGGTGATCCGCTCGGGCCACCACGGCCCGGCCGGTCCGTCCTGGCGCCAGGCCTCCAGCCAGCGACAGATCCGGTCGAGTGCCTCAGCGTGGCCGGGAACGATGATCCCCCGGAGGTACATGAGCGCCAGCAGCGACAGCGGGCCGGCGACGCCGTGGGCGGAGCCCAGGTCGGCGTGACCATCGGCGAACAGCGCGGGTGGGGCCGTCGCGGGGATGTCGGCTGCCCACCAGCCCGGCGCCGCCCGTCCCACCGCGTCCTCGGCGGCCAGCGGTTCAGTGAGCCGGACCAGGTAGGACAGGATCCGGCGGAGCTGATCGCCGTCGGCCGGACGGGTCGCGAGACAGACGCCGAGGCCGGTCAGCCCGCGGACCAGGTCGAACTCCGCACGTTCCGGTCGCCGTCCCGCGTCGATCCGCGCATGGGCCGCCGTGAGCCGGCGCTCCACCAGCCGCTCCACGGCCGTGTCCAACTGCCGGGCCGCACCTAGGTAGCCGCCGGGCGGTGCCGCCGCGACCACCGCGAAGGCCACTGCGGGGGCCCCGAACCACAGGCCGGCGCCCGCCCCGGCGTACAGATCGTGCCTGGCGGCGGCCGTCAGCCAGGCCGAGACCGGGGCGCAACCGCCCTCGTGGGAGCGGGCGCGGACGCCGTGGAGGACGGCGATGCCCGCCGCGCCCTCAGCCAGCGACTGACCCCGCCACCGAAGGCTGGTCGCGCTCCCGTCGCCGGCAGGCTCAGGCGGCGGCACCGTCAACTCGTTGGCCAGCCGCGTCGCGACGTCGGCCGCGCGGGATCGGTAGTCCGTCACCACGGTCATGTCCTGGCCGCTCCGACCGGCTCCACATCCGATCGCTGGTCGGCGTTGGACCAGGCGAGCGCAACCGCGCGGGCCAGCCGATTACCGGCGCGTTCCGCCACCGCATCGATGCCATAGGCGCGGACGTGATGGAGATGCAGCAGCGATCCCAGCACCTCGTCGCTCGAGAGGTGGCGCGGCGATGTAGCGAGCTGGACCGCGTACCGTTCGGCCGCCTCGCGTCGCGCCCGCCAGGCTGACAGGACCGCCGCGGGGAGGCTCGGGATAGTCGCGTCGGGATCGCACCGGCCGCAGTACACGCGGGCGAGCGCGATGGCCTGGCGCAGAACCGGCCGCTGCGTTGGCGCACCAGATGCCCGTTGGTGGTCGAGCAGCCACTGCATCCCGGCTTGGGTGCCGCCGCGAAAGGCGCAGGTGAGGTCGACCAGGCTCACCGCGGTCACGGCCGCGGGGTAGAGCGCACGGTTGTCAGCGTTGGCCGCGAGCTGGGCGACGACGGCGGCCGAGTCGGCGGCGAACAACCCTTCGGCCGCCGCCAGTGCCGCGCCGTCGCCATAGCGAGCCGTTTCGGGGTGGTAGGTGTCGAGAACGAGATCGCCGATCAGATGCTCGTCCCGAAGCCGCTCGGCCCACGCCCCGACCCGGACCGCGGCCAAGCCGTAGTCGCCGGTGGAGCCATTTGGGTCGAGATGAAGCCGCAGGCGGAGGTGCGGGGCCGGGTCCCGATACCGGACGAACCACCATCGCGGCGGGATCTCCCAGACGTCGAGCAGAGTGGGCAGGTAGCCGGTGAGGATCGTGTTGATCATGTCGGGATGGCAGTAGAGCTTCGCGAACAGCACGGACGAGCCCGGCAGGATCCCGGCCGCGGGGTCGGTCACCAGCACCGGCCCGGGTGCGGTGTTGACGGCCGGGGCCGGACGTGGGGCGGCGGTGGTCGCGACCGGGACGACGATCTCGTGGGCTCGGCCGTCGGCCCAGCCGTAGTCGGCGGGCTCTGGCGCCTCGAACAGGGAGACCGCTTCTCCGGCGCGGTCGAGTTCGGCCCGGAGCAGATCGCGGTCCATCCGCTCGTCGAGGTCGAGGCGGAGCAGCACATCGGCTCGGCCGGTAGTGACCCAGCGGGGCAGTCCCAGGCGCCCACGCAACCGGGCGAGCGCGTGGCCCCATTCCTGGTCTCCCGCCGGCGGGTCAGGAAGGTCGGACAGCGCGATGCGCCATCGGGCCGGCGCCAGGACCACGCGGCCATAACGGATTCTCGGCAGGCGTAGGAGGCAGGCCGCCGTGCCCCAGGAGAACGGGGCTACGGCGCCGAGGCCGGCGCGAGGCAGTTCGTGCAGCAGCCGCGCGAGTGGCGGGAAGATCTGACGGGCGGCGGCGTGGGTCAGCAGCGGCTCGATCACGGCGCGGCGGGACAGGGAGACCAGGTAGAACCCCTCGTCGTCCGCTGTGACCGCCAGATCCGTCCACGGCATCCCGCGGCGCTGATCGCCACGGTGTTCGCCGAGAGAGATCCAGTCCTTGAGTACGGGGACCGTGCGGGTGACGTTCTCCAGCCGGGCGTGCGCTGGCGGGAACGACAGCTGCGCCGCCACCGTGCCCTCCACGATCGGGGGCAGCTGACGGGAAACGCTGATCATTCGGAGTCGGTCAGCGGCGGGGAGAACGTCGAGGAACCGGCCGCTCATCGCCGCCGCTGTGCGGCTGACGCCAGTGATGAGAAAGCTGAACGCCCCCCGGGACAGCGCTTCCGCCGTGGGGGCCAGCACCTCCCCGCAGATCTCCACATGCGGTTCCGGCCTCTTGCCCGCCGCCGGCTCGCATAAGGCGTCCAGAGCCGCGTGGTCCAGGACGACTTCCTGCTGGCCGTCGAGCGCCGCGTGCTGGACCAGCCGCAACAGGCCCGCGTCCCGGTGCGACACACCGTCCAGCGACGCCGGGTCAGCGAGGCTGAAGTGCGTCGGGTAGCCCAGCCCGACGACCGGGTCCACCAGCTGCGCGACGCGGACCAGCGCGGACGCGCCGAACCGGTCGAGGAACGCACGGTGGTAGTCCCGCCAGGACGGATTGCCCGCCGGTTCCGGGGTCAGCCGCTGGAGTACCCCGGCCGCGGCGGCGGCTTCCACGGCCACGAGCTCGGGCAGCACGACGTCCCGGCCCAGTCGAAGGTCGACCGCGAGCGGCTGCTCGACCACCGTGCACATCGCGCGCATCCGTCTACTGACCGCGGCCAGTGATCGACCAGTGGGCGCCTCATCCGTGTCGCGGAGTGCCGTCAGCTCAGCCTGGATCATCCGCAGCTCGCCGACGATCCGCGCGGGATCCTCGCCGGGATCGTTGGCGGGGCGCTCGACGGCTGGCCGTTCGAGCGTGTCCTCGACTCCGCTCAGCGCATCCAGGAGGTGCGCAAGGCCGTCGGTGCACGTCGCCGGTGGCCGCAGACTGCTCACCAGCATTCCGTGCACCAGCAGGCCGGCTACGAACTGCTCGACAGCCGGCGCAGGAAGATCGAGTTCGGCGGACAGCGCATCGACGACGTCGACGAAGCGGATCGGGGACGCCGCCGACGCCATGGCGGTCTGCACCGCGCGTCCACGGCGGACCGATACCTCGGCCGGGAGGAAGGCCTCGGTCGGTGGGTGTCCGTGCGGGCGCCACGGCATCACCAGCCGTTCGCCGCGTACCACCGCCAGATCGTTGGCGGTCACGGTCAATGCCGCGCGTACCTCGGGCATCGATTCCAGCCGGGCAATGATCGCGGCCAGCCATACCGAGTCCGCTCGCGGGTAGGGACGATCAGAGCCAGTCGAACGCGGCGCGAACTCGACACCGAACCGCGCTGGGCCCACCCCCGCGAACAACCCGAAGGGCGTCGGGCGGCGGCTCATCCGCGCCAGGTAGCGCGCTACGGCCAGCCCCAGCCGGCGGGCCTGCCGCGCTGAAGATCGGCGTCCACGGCGGATCTCCTCGACCCGGGCCGCCAGGACCGGACTCGCGATCTCGATGGCCGCTGCGACGGCCGGGAGCGCCCAGACCTCGGACAACCAGGCAGACCAACGGTCCACATCCTCGCTGTCCGTACCCGGCCAGGAGGAGGCGGCCGTGGCCATCGCCGACGCGCCGGGCGCGGCGACCGCCCGGAAAAGCGCCGCGTCGACCGGGACGTAGAGCGGCGGCCTACTCCGCGAGCCCACGACATCGCCTCCACCCGGTCAGCGGCTGGCCAGAAACAGGGGAATCTCCGCTCCGGGTGTTGCCGAGGTCCGCCCCGAGCAACACCCGGACTCGAAGCGGTTCTCAGCAGTCCTTGTTTTTGTTCGTCGAGCAGCCGTTGTCAGTCGTGCACAGCAGCGAGTCCACTCCGTCGCCCTGTTCGACGATCGAGACATCGAGATCCAGCTCGACAGCCTCAGTGGCCAGCACCTCGGACGTGGCGGCATCCATGGTCATCACACTCCCTATCTGGGCATTCACGGAAGAGACGCACTGTTCGGAGGGCGCCCAGCGTCACCTGACCGCCGGCCAGGTGCCCGCACGCCCTCTCAGGCCGGACGCGCGCCTCGCTTGCCGTAGATCAGATTAGTCTTAGTATCGCCGAGAAGGCAAGACTAAAATCAGGATCAGTCGCGGCCCAGCTCCGTGATCCGCTTGTGAAGCAACGTGAGGAGCTGGTCACCCTCCACGGCGCCTTGGCGCAGACCATCGAAGTGGGCGACGTATTCGGCGACTTCCTCAGCGGACCGGATGGTTACGGCTCGGGTGACGGTCTCAGCGAGGACCAGGGTCTCCTCGTCGAGTCCGGGCTCACCCAGCACCGCGAAGCCGTGGTACTGGTGCACCCGTTCGGGTCCGGTGAACGGGATGACGCCCATCACGACGTTCGGCTGAGCGGCCAGCTGGGCTAGGTGCTCGAGCTGGCGCCGCAGCTCCGGCCGAGGGACGATCTCGCGGTGCAGCGCGGTCTCGCTCATGACCAGCTGGAACTGCTTGCGGCGGTCCGCGAGTACCGCCTGGCGGGCAAGTCGTGCCTCGACGATGCCCTCGCTGGGCTCATCCGTCGGGCCGACGCGTCGACCCAGCCGGAAAATGGCCTGGATATAGGGGCGAATCTGCGCCAGCCCGACGACCACGTCCGGGGAGAACACCCGGACCACGGACGCCGCCGCCTCCAGCCGTTGGATGTCCTCCTGCTTCTTGCGTCGGCCGGGGGCGAGTTCGCGGCGCCATTCGACGGCCTGATGCTCGGCCTGCTCGGCAAGCCGTCCCAGTGCCGCCCTGGCGTCAGGCGTCGCGTTGGTGGCGGCGCACCACGCCGCGACATCAGCCGGCGGCGGCACGGTGCGCCCGAGTTCGGTCTTGGACACCTTCGACTGGGACCAGCCCAAGGATCCAGCCAGCGCCGTCGTGGACAGGCCGGCGTCGAGACGCAACGCACGTAGACCAGCGGCGAGCCGCTGACGGTCGCCTGATGGGTCAGTCACGCAGGAGGCCGAAGCCCGGTTCGCCCAAGGTAGTCCGCGAGGGGCTCGGAATGGCGGAGCGCCAGATCACGCATCCGCCGGTAGGGCGCCGCGTCGGCGGCGGGCTCGGGGCGCAGAAAATTGCCCTCGCCGTCGTAAACCATCAACACGGCCGTCTCGTCGTCGATCAGCCAGAAATCCTGCCGCAGGCGATCAAGATCGGGATGGGCGGCCCGATCCGCGATGTAGATGTCCTCACCGGCCCGCGCGTTCGCCTGGTACCCATACACCTCAAAGCGGAGATAGTCGGACAGCGGGTAGTCGATGACGTGCACGCGATACCAGCGGTACCCGCTGGCGGTCGTACTCCGCACCCGGGCCAGCCACGGGCTCGTCTCCGGGGTCGGGAACGGCCGTGACCTACCGGCCCGCCAATCCTCGAACTCGGCCGCCTCCTGATCACTCAAGGTCAGATACTGCGGCAGCGTCTCGAGTCGGAATGCCGACACAACAGAGCACCGCACGATCTGATCCAGCTCTTGCAGGTCCATAGCCGACCTCGTCTCACAACCCCGCGTCACGAACGGTCTGCCGCAACAAGCGGACAGCCACCTCGCCCGGACCCACCGGCACCGGCGACGGACTGTCGCGCACAGCTCCCACTATGATCACGTGATCCGGATCGTCGTCGTCAACCCAGAGGCCCGGACAGGTCAAACCGTCCTTGCACTCCTCGATAGCCAGCTGCCGCAGGACCATAAGGCGACCCCCCAGGGCTAGTCGGGACTTCATTGTGAACGCTCGACTAGAAAACGGCAACACCGCAAGCAAGATCAACTCTGATCCGCTCGACCTGATGCCAGCCCCTCGGCCGCCTAGTTGATCAAAATGCAACTGCCAGGCCGACCGCTGAGGCACTCACTCCCGACCGCTCTGGCGCTGGGGCAGGTGTACCTCGGGCGATCGTTTTCCGGTCACCGTTGCGGTCATCTACCTGATCTCGCTACCAGTCATCGTCGCAGGCCACAGGCCCTCAAGCAGCGATCTGCGCTGAACCCATTTCGCCGGACGGCCAAGGTGAAGATCGGGTTCATGATCGCCGGAACAGTCTCGACTGCGGTGGCGGGCTGCAATCGAACGATTACGGAACGGGCACTTTGTTCCACGGATCAAGGCCGGCTCACGGCGCGGTGTGGGCGGGCTTAGGGCGACGTCGGTGCGACTCGGGATGGATAGGGTCGCTTCGTGATTGCTGGGGATCTGCGGGGCAGGATCGACCGGGTATGGGATGTGTTCTGGTCGGGCGGGATCTCGAACCCGCTCGAGGTCATCGAGCAGATCAGCTACCTGATGTTCCTGCGGCGGCTCGACGACATCCAGGCCGCCAAGGAGAGCGAGGCCCTGGTGACCGACCGGCCGATCGAGAGCCCGATCTATACGCCGAGAACGCAGCACCTCCGCTGGTCGAGGTTCAAGGACCTGGGCGACGGGGAGACGATGCTCGCGCTGGTGCGGGACGAGGTGTTCCCCTGGCTGCGGGAGCTCGGCGGCGAGGGGTCGACCTACTCGCACCACATGGGCGGCGCCCGGTTCACGATCCCTACGGCGAACCTGCTGACCAAGGTCGTCGACATGCTCGACGGTCTACTGGACGACGAGGATCTCGTCGGGCACGACACCAAGGGTGACCTGTACGAGTACATGCTTTGCAAGATCGCCAAGGCCGGGCAGAACGGCCAGTTCCGAACGCCGCGACACATCATCCAGCTCATGGTGGAGATGATGGCCCCCGGGCCGGGCGACACCATCTGCGACCCGGCCTGCGGCACCGCCGGCTTCCTGGTCGCCAGCGCCGCCTACCTGGAGCGCACCTACGGCGACGACCTGCTGAACCCGGCCGTCCGCGAGCACTTCGACCACCGAATGTTCCACGGCTTCGACTTCGACAAAACGATGTTGCGGATCGGCAGCATGAACATGCTGCTGCACGAGGTCGAGGCACCCGACATCCGCTACCGCGACTCCCTCGCGCAGTCCGCCGCGGGCGACGCCGGCCGGTACTCGCTGATCCTGGCCAACCCGCCCTTCGCCGGCAGCCTCGACTACGAGACGACGGCCGAGGATCTGCTCGCGATCGTTAAGACCAAGAAGACCGAGCTGCTGTTCCTGGCCCTGTTCTTGCGCCTGCTGAAGCCGGGCGGCCGGGCGGCGGTCATCGCGCCCGAGGGCGTGCTGTTCGGCTCGCAGAAGGCGAACAAGGACCTGCGGAAGCTCCTCGTCGAGGGCCATAAGCTCGATGCCGTGGTCAAGCTGCCCCGCGGCGTGTTCAAGCCGTATGCCGGGGTCTCGGCCGCGATCCTGTTCTTCACCCGTACCGACAGCGGTGGCACCGACGACGTCTGGTTCTACGAGGTCACCGCCGACGGCTGGAGCCTCGACGACAAGCGCACCCCGCTGCTGCCGGAGGAGAAACTTGGCCCGGTGCCACTGGCTGCGCTCGACGAGGCCGAGCACACGAAGAACAACCTGCCCGACGTCCTACGCCGCTGGAACGCCCGCCTCGGCTCCGAGCGCCGCCGCGCCCGTACCGAGCAAAGCTTCTGCGTCCCCAAGGCCGACGTGGCGGCCAACGGCTACGACCTCAGCCTCAACCGCTACAAGGAGAGCATCCACGCCGAGACCGAACGCCGCCCACACCGCCGGCACGGGCTAGACGGGGGTCCGAAGTATGGGACAGAAGAAGATGACGGAGAAGCATGGGACTTCTTCATCTCGTACACTGGCGTGAACCAGGCGTGGGCCGAATGGATCGCTTGGCAATTAGAAGACGCCCACTATCGAGTGCTAATCCAGGCATGGGATTTTGTCCCAGGCTCCGACTGGATGTTTAAGATGGAACAGGGAATTACCCGTTCGCGTAGGATGATCGCCGTCCTGTCGTCCGCATACTTGACCTCGGTCTACGGCGGCCAAGAATGGCGAACGGTACGCGCGGCAGATCCGCAGGGATTCGCTCGTAAACTGCTTCCGATCCGGATAGAAGAGTGTGAACGCCCAGGCCCGCTGCATACAGTGGTGGGCTTCGATCTCTTCGGTCTAGAACCCCGCACTGCCAGTGCCTATCTACTTGAGCAGGTACGACACTGCTTGCTGGGGCGGGCCAAACCTACCAATGAGCCAAGATTTCCAGCTCCTTCCCGACCGACGCCTCCGATAGCCGAGCCGGCGCTTCCTTCAGCCGCAGATAGCCCTTCAGTGATATCACCGCTAACTATGGATAACCTCGTTAGTCGCCAGGATCTCTTGATTAGACTAGCGAGAAAACTCTATCGATCAAACCTTCTAGATGTGATCTTCATTGATTTGGGTCGCGCCATCGTTACTGTTCATGATTTTCCAGATGACGTGGCGACAGATAGACAGAATCTGTCGGCTTCAACGGGCTTCGTGGTAGGGATTCGGACACGTACAGACTTGTCATTATGATGAGTCCGGCGCTCGCTGAAAAGCACCCGATCCCGGCCTGCTAAAGGGCTCGGCCGGAAGCCGTCCGACGACCGGATAGTCCGGGCTGTGCGGGCAAGCGCGAAGTTTATCCACGGTCTGGCTGACATGCTCGCCCAAGCCGGTGACCAGGACAGCCCGCATGTCCAGACCGATGCCGGCGAGTCCGACCGCGCGGCGGCTGGCGCGACTTCTCCTGCCTCGTGACGTCATGGCGCAACCGATCATCGTTCCAGTCACCGATCCGATCAGCATCCCGTCATCGTCACAGGTCACAGGTCCGGCGCCCGGCTGCTCCGACCGGCCGGTTGCTTGGTTCGGGTGCTGCAACTACGAACGATTTGCGTAAGCGTCGGTGGTGCCGGCGTCGGCCCGGACCACCTCGACGCCGTTCAGCCCGGCGGCGCGGGCCGCCCGCTCGGCGTCGGCGGCGAGCGTCGGCTCCAGCTCGACCAGCCGGGCCCGCACGTCATCCCGACGCGGGTGGTCGGGTAGCACGCCGACGACGTCGCGGCCCTGGCCGGCGCACATGCTGAGCAGGCGGATCTCGCCCGGCGGCGCGGCGTCGAGCGCGTCGCGCAGCCGGCGCTGGACGAACGCCAGCCGGCGCGGCAGCGCCGAGTTGGGATCGTCGTAGTACCGATGCCAGGCGACCCAGTGCGGCTCCGCCGAGGCCTCACCCATACCCATACATCCTAGGCGAGACCATCCACGCGGCGTACCGAACGGACTGCCCACCGAACGGGCTGGGCTCCTGAACGGACTGGGCCCTGAACGGATTATGGAATCAGGTGACGGAACGCGGTCCTGACCAGGTGCCGTACCGCCGCCGGCGAAATTCCGCCCGGCCCTCGGTAGCCGGTGGGGCGGGCGAGAGCGCCATCGGGGCCGAAGGGCTCCACCGACACCTCAAGCTCCACCACGCAGCCGTCCGTCAAGCGCAGCGCGTCCGCGCTGGTGGCGGGCAGCGGTCCGCCGTCGACGACGAGCTGGTACCGGAAGCGGACGCCTACGCGGCCCCCGAACCCCACCTGCTCGTCGGGCAGGTCGAGGCGGGCACGGACAAGCCCGATCAGATCCGCGGCGACGACGGTCTCGGGCACGGCGAGAACGATCGCGAACGACAGCGCCCGGTTTCGTACAGTGATGAGCACTGTGGGGGCGATGGCCTGGCCGGTCGTGACCCGCGGCGCGGGCAGGGCCGGCGCGCCGGTGGCCGTGCCCCGCCCCCAGGCCGAGACGAGATCGCTCACGACCTCCCCCCAGGGGCGGTGGGCGGCGTCCAGGCACTGCCGGGCGGCCAGCATCACCGGCAGTGGGCTGTCGTCGAGGCGGATGATGAACAGGAAGGACCGCCGCCCCGAGAGCTGGCGAATCAGAGCGTTACTCCACTCCTCGTCCACCCAGGGTCGATCGCGCGTCGCCGCGGACCACAGCAGCACGTAGTAGTCCGACTGGGTGAGAGCGTCATTGATCCACAGCACCCAGTTGGAGCCGGGTTCCACCTGGCGGTCGAGGCGCGCGTCGATGCCGTACTCACGCAGATCGTCCGCCAGTTTCTCGGCCACCCCCCGATCTGTTCCGGAAAACGACAGGAACACCGTCGGCGCGGTTGCCCGCGCGTGGTCCGGCACCTCACCCTCGCTTTCCTGGGCCGCGCCGGAAGAACCGGCGGATCTTCCCCGCGCCAGTCTGCCAGCCGGGGTCCCCGTACAGCGTCCAGCACGCCCAGCGTGCGGGATGGGCGAAGTCGGGCAGCTCGAGTGGAGCCCCGGGAGCTCCGTCGTAGACGGCGCGCAGAGCCCGTTGCAGCGCCAGGTCGCGCGGCAGGCGACGGGTATCGCGCTGGAAACGGTCGAGCACGGACGCGGCGACCGCATCCTGCGTCACCCAGCGCGCGGCGAGCACGGACGCGGCGCCGGCCTGTATGCCGGCTCGGACGAAGCCGACCCGTTCGTCGCGCCCGACCCGCGTCGCCATGCCCGACTCGCAGGCGCCCAGGATCAGGGTTCCGCAGCCGCCGAGGTCCATGGCCCGCAGGTCCTCGGGGTGGAGCCGGCCCGCCGGCCCAGCGGGGGCGAGCTGGAGCCAGTGCCGCGCCGGGTCGTCGGCGTCGTACTGACCGTGGCAGTCAACGCGTATCTGGTGATAGGTGCGGCGGTCCCGCGTGTGCTGGCGCGGTCGGCACAGGTCACGCAGCGCGCCCGGGGTGGCCTGGGGACCCTCGAGGACGTCAGCGCCGCGGCTGGCCCTCGCCCGCGCGATGCCGTCCGCCGGCGGGCTCACTAGGAGGTGGTGGTCGCCGCGGTGGCGGGCGGACCGCAGTTGCAGCGGGCGCCGCGCGGACAGGCAGGGAAGGTCGGAAAGCGCGAACAGCAGCCCGAGCGGCCGGCGCCGGCCGGGGACGGGCAGGGCCGCGAACGGGACGTCGGCCAGGACTCCGCCCGCGACGATCGCGATCCGGCGGACGTGATCCGGCAGGTGCCGGAGCACGTCGCCGATACCGATGCGGGTAGCGATCCGGCGGGTCGACGCGCTGAAGGCGGCCCGCCCGGCGGGGGATTCCAGGACGTCCTCGTGCCACGACGCCATGAGTTCGTCGACGAGCGCGCCGAGTTCGTCGCGCGGGCAGCCGATCGCGGCATGGTGGAGGAGGTCTCGCCCGATGACGGCGTGGTGCACCTGGTGCGGGGTCGCGTGCAGCATCCAGACCACCTGGGCGCGAGGCAGGCGGTCCGCGGTCGCCCGGATCCACCGCCAGGCGCGGTCGTGGTCTCCCGGCGGCGGAAGGTCGCGGGTCAGGCCGGGCTCGGGCAGTATCCGGCCGAGGATCGCCGCCCCCCGGGCCGCCTCCATCGCGACGACGAGCGCGGGCACCGCGGCGGCGCCCTGCTCGTCCTCGGCGGTCGCCCGGGCGGCGAGCCGGACGCGCTCGTCGTGCTCGTCGGCCACGGCCCGCAGCATGGTGACCCGCACGGCGTCACTGATCTGCCGGCTGGCGACCGCTTCTTCCAGGCGGTGGGCCTGCGCCCACAGGGCCACCGCCTCACCGTGGTCGAGCTGCCAGGAACGCGCTTCGCCGAGCAGGCGCAGGGCCCGGATCCTGACCTCGGTCAGGAAGGCCGGAGAGGCGTGCTCGACGGCCTGGCCCAGGTGCTCGACCGCTTCCTGGAGAAGGCGGGGCTGCCTGTCCCGCTGGTGACGGGCCAGGCTGAGCTCCCCGGCGGCCAGGCACCACACGGCACGGTCTTGGGCCAAGGGCGGTGGCACGGCCAGTTCGGCCAGTTCGGCCATTTCGAGCTCCGCCTCGTCGAGCCGGCCTTCGACGGTCAGCCGCTGGACCCGGCGCACCGCCCGGGCGAATCCTGGCCCGGCGGGCGGGTCGCCTCCGGCGCTGAGCAGATCGGCGACCCACGATGCCGCCGCGACCGGGTCCGGCCAGTGCGCGGTGGCGTCGTCCAGCGCCGGGCGCAGGGCCTGGGCCGCCCGGTCGGACCGCAGCGCCAGAAGCAACGCGGCCATCTCGGACAGCGCTGGCAGCCGCAGTGCCAGATCGAGATCCGGGTTGGCCACGACGTCCAGCATCACCTGGGCCGCCTCCTCGTAGCGCAGCTGGCGCCTGAGCGCCAACGCGAGGCGGAACCGGCCCGCGACCGTCTCCGGCCACGCGGCCGCGACAACGTCGGTGACGTAGGGCGCAAGGCCTTCGCGGACGGCGAGCAGAGCGCGGTCCCGGTCGATGACCGCGGTGCCGGCATCGTCGCCAGCCGTCCCGAACGCCTCCGCCGCCGCGTCGAGGAGACGCTCGGCCGTCGCGAGGTCGCCCTCGTCGGCGGCGGCCAAAGCCTCGACACGCAGGAGCCGGCCGCGGTCGCCGTCGGGGAGCTCGTCCTCCCCAGCCTCGACCGCAGTCCCGCCCCGGACGGCGGCCCTGTCCCGGACAGCGGCGCGGACGGCCCGCGCGTCGACGCCCGCGCCCTGGGCGTCGCCGACCGCCAGGCGCAGCTCCGCCCGCTCCAGCCAGAGCACAAGCCGGCCCGCGCCGGCGGGCGCCGCCTCCGTCAGGTAGTGGTCGCAGCGCCGCAGGGCCAGGGCCAGCGACCCGAGGGCCCGCAGCGCGGCGACGTGGTCGGCGGCAAGCAGCAACCAGAGGTCGTCGCGCTCGCCTCCCGGGGCCGCCGCCTCGACGGCCGCCCGGAAGGCGGCGTCCACCTGTCCCGCGTTCGCCTGGGCCCGGGCTGCCTCGGCCTCGGCCAGCGCCGCGGCCAGCGGTGTGCCCGGCTCGACGACGGTGGGTCGAGCCAACGGGTTCACGGTCACGGTCTCACCGACGCGGGTTCGCCGTGCCGGGTTCGCCGTCCCGGGTCACGGTCAGACGTCACAGGCGGACGCGAACGGGCCGTCGGCTGGGCAGACGAACAGCGACACCCGCTGGCCCGGCACCGCCCGGCCAGACGTGGTCGCGTCCCCTCCCAGCGGCGGGGCGAGGGCCGGCGTCGGGGTCGATGTGGGACCGGGCCGGTTCACCACGCTGGCGCGGTTGGTGGGGAACTTCGACCACTTGGCCTGGTTGAAGACCCTCTGGTCGGGCTGCGCCGCCGCGCTCGGGTCATGCGCCGGGTGGAGGGCTTGGACAAGGACGACGTTCACTCGCACCCGCATACCGCGCGGCAGCGGGTCTGGGATGATCAGTCCGGCCCGCAGGTTCAGCGTCGACCGCAAGCTGTCGTGCATGTAGATCACCGGGGTGTCGGCCTGAGCGAGAACGTCCTCGAGCGGGACTCCGTGCCGCCTAGACCCGGGCACCGGCGTCAGCCCGCCGACGTCGACGTGCTCCACGTGGTCGCCGACGACCTGGATCAGCGGCGGTGCGTAGGCGGGGTCGGCCTCGGCCGCCCGCACGACCCGTTCCGCCCAGGGATGGTCGGACGGTACGAGGATGATCCCGTCCTCGCCGGCCAGGGCGACGCCGTCGTCGTCACCCAGCACCACCCCCCGCCGGTAGCCGTCGTGGGCCAGGGCCGCCGCTTTCACGGCCGCGGCGACCTGTGGGTAGTGCGCTAGGAGCGCCGTTCCCTCGGCCGAGCCGTCCGGGCCGAGGATCGGGTCGTCTTCGCGCACGCGGACGTGGTCGCCGACGACGAACAGCGTCGTGCTCTTGCCGTCCGGCGTGCTGACCCGCACCGCCGGGCTGCCAATAGGCGGCTGTGAGGCGTGCCCGCCCTGGGCCGCGTGGTCAGCCGTCGCCGGTGCCACGTCCCACCACGGATGGGACCGGTCCGCCGCCGCGAGCGCGACGAAGGATGCCTCGGTATAGGCCGGCTTGCCGGAGCCGGGGGCCGGGCCGCCCACGCGGAACGCCAGTCCGTCACCAGGCGGCGCCGTTCCGGCGGCTCCCAGCCAGGGGTCGCCGGGGCCGCCCACCTTCGCCAGCACCTCGCCAGTGGCGTCACGGTAGGTGACGAGCGGTCCGTCCGCCACGGAGTCGAGGCCGGCGCCGGGACTTCTGGCCAGCCGGTCCTGCAACGACTGGAGCGTGAGCAGAGCCCGGTCGACCACGCCCCGCCGCCACTGGATCGTCACGATGTCGGCGCTGGCGCGGGCATTGAGTGTGCCGAGCTCCTGTCCCTGGTAACTGACCTGCTGTGAGACCTCCCCGTGCCCAGCGGAGCCAGTCGTGCTCAGCGTGCGATCGGCTGTCGGGGAACGCCAGACCTTCACCTTCCGGAACGGGATCACCGCGCGGCCGGACGCGCTGACCGTCACCTCCGAGTGGTCTCCGGCGGTGGAGATCGTTCGCTTGACCTGCTCGGAGATCTTCCCCGAGTCGTCCACGGCGAGCTGGGTGATGACGCCGTCCCCGGTGGCCGCCTCGACGTGCGACGCACTGTCGAAAAGGCCGGCTCGACTCCACTGCGCCGGCAGGTTGGCCTGGTAGTTCTCGTTACCGACCCGCTCGGTCAGGTCGCCCAGCGACACGCCGCCCTCGACCGAAAGGAATCCACAGTCCGTGAACGTCTTCGTCGGCCGGGGAATCACTGCCTCGTCAGTCGCCCCGGGTGGCGCGACGAACGGTATCGGGGAACGCTCCCGCAACTGGGTGTTCCGCGCATACCAGTCCCGGAAAGTCAGACCCTGGTGGTGCACGTCGGCGTCCGGCTCGGTGGGGAGTTTTCCCCCGTTGTTGGTGAGCCATTCCAGCGCGCCGCTCCATCGCATGATCTGATCGAGCCGCGCGTACTGCGGTTCATAGTCCGCGATCGCCTGGTAATGCTGGTCCCAGAAGCGCAGGCCGCGCCCGAACGCGAAACTGGGCTCGACCTCGGCGCCATCCGAGCCGTTCGACCGGGCGAACAGCCTGGTCGCCTGGGCGCCGATCTCGAACCGGTCGCCGGACTGGGCGAACGCCGAGTCGTTCTGCCCGAACCACAGCCGCCCGCTCTCTTCTTCCGGGTTGTCCGGGCACTCGCTCCACGGCGTCACCGCGCCGGTGTCCGGGCTGAATCCACCCACCGCCGCCGTCGGTACACCGTCGCCGGCGCCGATCACCCAGTTCTTGGCGACGTAGTCGGTGTAGAAGAGGGTCATCCCGACACTGGTATGGGCCAGGTCGCCCTCGTATCGTGCCTGGCTGTAGAGCGGGTGGTTCTCGACCAGGCTGAGTACCGCCCACAGCTGCGCGCGGTCCGCGGGAAGACCCGGGCCGGCCGGTTCGCCGTCGAAGAGCGCTTTCTCCACGGCCCGTTTGAGATCATCCTCTGACTGGAAACCGGTACCGGCCCAGGCATCGTTGAGAATGGCGGCCGCGAGGGCGGGAGCCAGGCCCGGAATCACCGTGCGCAAGCTCGCCGGCGTCTCGTCCGACCGTCGCGGAGTCTGGGGGTCGAGCGAGAACCCCGGCGCCTGGCTGCCGGAAGCCACCGGGTACCCGTCCTGGATCGCCGACACATCCGCGGCATCCAGCGGCACCGACGGCACATCTGGCCAGTGCCAGCCGCCCGCCCAGGTCTTCGACCCGTCCGTCGAGATTTCCGAGAGGTCCTGTGTCTTCGACAGGAAGTCGACCAGGCCACTCAGGCTGTCGATCCGTATCCGCACATAGCCATAGGCGGCCCGGACCTCCGCCGTCGGCCGCGCGGGGTCGGCGGTGACGTCGACCGTGTCCACGTCGGGCCGGATCCGGTAGTGGTAGACCACGACCCGGGACGGATCCGATCCATGATCGGTCCGGTACTGGTCGAGCAGCTGGCCGACGGTCCGCGCCTCATGGGCGTCACCGGCCGGCACCAGGACATGCACCACGCCGTCGGAGCCCACGAGCAGCCGCCCCGGGCCCGTCTGCTGGGTCGAGAGATCCGCGAACCCGGGGTCGCGCACCGGAACCGTGTCATAGGACGCGCGAAGAAAGGACTGGGTATCCAGGTTCAGCCGGGCCGCCAACGCGGTCCGCGTCCAGTCCCGCACCTGGTCGTCGACCTCGGTCGGATCAATCCCGCGCAGCCAGGCCGCGCCGGCCGCGTACGAGACCTCGAAACCCGACGCGCTCTGGCCGTGCGGCGCGGCCCGGTGCCCGCAGCCCACCAGCGGAATCATTATTCCCGCGAGGACGAGGGCGAGAGCCGCCCGCGCCCGCCCCACCCGACGCCGAGGCCGCGCAGGGAAGCACCCTGTTCCGGCCACACGCGTAGTCATGATCACACTGCCCCCGTATCGGCCTTGCCGCGCTTCGGCAAGACATGGCAGTAGCAGAATACCAACCGGACGTCTCACCGATGGCCGGATGTTTTCCGACCGGTCCGTGATCGCACGGTAGCCCACCAGCCGTGGCGGCAAAGCAGGGTCCGAATTGCATGTGACAGGTGAGTAAGCCAGCCCAATTTCGCGGAAACAGCGGCTGTGTACGTGGCCCGGTCCCAGTCGCGCTCCGCGGAATTCACGGTGGCGCTGTTACTCCGGGCCAGGACGCCGGCCTGGCCCCGACCACCGCGGGTAAAGCGAGACGGCGCCCGCGCCAGGCCGCGCCGGGACCGCGTCGGATAGCCGACGGCCAGGTCCTCCTAAGCGGTCGCGGCGAGCTCGGCCAGCAGGGCGTCGACGTCGGCGGGCGTCGTGTCCCAGGAACAGACCAGGCGGTGGGCGTCGCCGACGAGCTGGACGGCGTAGCGCGCGCGCAGCAGTTCGGCGGCGGCCGGCGACGGCACCCGGGCCAGCACCAGGTTGGCCTCGACCGGCTGGAGCACCGTGACGCCGGGGAGGGCGGCCAGGCCGGCGGCGAGCGCGCGGGCCCGCTCGTTGGCGGTCGCGGCCAGCGTCGACCACAGGTCCCCGCCGTACATGGCGACAAGCTGCGCGGACAGGAATCGCAGCTTGGAGCCGAGCTGGCCAAGCCCCTTGCGGGCCCGGACCAGGCTCGCGGCGATCCCCGGGTCGCGGGTGGCCAGCACCTCGCCGAACGCCAGCCCGTTCTTCGTCCCACCCAGCACGACGACGTCGACGCCGGCGTCCAGGCTGGCCGCGGCCAGCCCCGTACCGAGGCCGGCGGCAGCGTTCGCCAGCCGCGCGCCGTCGAGGTGGACGCGGGCACCGCCCTCGTGCGCGACGGCGACGACGGCGGCCAGCTCGGCGGGCGTGTAGACGGTCCCGAGCTCGGTCGGCTGGGTCAGTGAGACGACGCCGGGTGGGCTCCGGTGGACGCTGGGCGGCTCGGCCAGCGCGGCGGCGATCGCGGCCGGGGTGAGTTTGCCGTCGGCCGTCGATAGCCCGATGAGCTTGGCCCCGGTGACCTGCTCGGGGCCGCCACCCTCGGCCGTGGCGATGTGGGCGGAGGCGGCGCACAGGATCGGGCGCCAGCGCTCGGTCAGCGCGCCCAGGGCGACGAGGTTGGCGCCGGTCCCGGAGAACACCGGGACGCCGAGCGCGCCCGGGCCGAAGTGGCGGGCGATCACGTCGGCCAGCTCGGCGGTGGCCGGGTCGGCGCCGTAGCCGTCGGCGTGGTCGGCGTTCGCGGCGGTAAGCGCGGCCAGCACAGCTGGGTGCGTCCCGGCCTGGTTGTCGCTGCCGAACCGGCGCGGCGGCCGGCCGCCGGTCGCCGCGCTCCGTGCCGTCATGCCGCCCCCGCTCCGCCTCGCGCCGCCCGCGCCAGGGCCGGCGGTCGCCGTCGCCAGCCTCGACTCATCGTGGCAGACCGTCTCCTGGCGCCGCGGCGCTGCCCGTCCGCGAACGGCGCCTGGCCGGCGGCACGTGCGGCTGGTGCCCCGTGGCTAGCGCGACGGACCGATGAGCGAGGCGCCGCCGTCGAGGATGATGCTCTGCCCAGTGAGCCACTTCGCCTGCTCCGACAGCAGAAAACGAACAAGATGGCCGGTATCCCACCCTGAGCCCTCACGCTTCAGCACACTCGCGCCGACCCGCAGCTCGCGCTTCTCCGGCACGGCCGCCGCGACCGTGGGCGTGAAGACCGGTCCGAGGATGATGCTGTTGACCCGAATGCCCCGCGGCCCGTGATCGACCGCGAGCGTCTTGGTGAGCGCTATGGTGGCCCCCTTGCTGACGGTGTAGGCCGTCGACCGCTGCGGACGGATGCTACGGAGGGAGCCGACATTAACTATGCTGCCTCCGCCGCCGCTCGCGATCATCGCGGGAATCGCGTACTTGCACATCAGCATCATGCTGTCGAGGTTGATGGCAAACGCTTCCCGCCAGGCGGCGAGGCTGATTTCGGTAACGTCGCCCGGCACGCCGCGACCGACGTTGTTGTCCAGGCAGTCCAGCCGGCCGTACCGTTCCACCGTCGCGTCGACGGCGCCTCGGCAGTCAGCTTCCTGACTCACGTCCGCGACGAGGGCGAACGCCTCACCCCCCTCTTTTTCAATGATGTCCACCGTGTACTGGGCACGATCGGCCGTTCGCCCCACCACGCACACCTTCGCGCCCGCCCGGGCGAGGAGGATCGCGGCCGCGCGGCCGTTGGTCACTCCTTCACCGGGCTGTCCGACCGGACCGCCGGCGCCTGAGACTATGGCAACCTTGGAGCGCAGCCCGTATTCATCGTCGGTACCGGTCTCACAACCCACCACTGCACCTCTCACTTCGCGGCGGTTCAGTCTCGCAACGCGACGCCCGCAACGGCCGGAAATACGCCGACGCCTTTTTCTTACGCTCACGTAAAATGGAGGCTAGGGGCCCGGTTCGGGCTGTGTCAACCGTAACGCCGGATCCTGGCGCGGCCGTTGCGCCCGGGCTCGCATGGTGATGACGGACCGATGCCAGGCCACAGCGGCCCGCCAGGACCAGGCGGGGCCGCCAGAACCAGCCGGGGACCAGAACCAGCCGAGGCCAGCCAGAACCAGGCGGGGTCGCCGATACCAAACCGGGCCCGCCGCGGCGGCACACCGACCTGGCGGCGGCACAGGGAGGCCGACGACGGCGGCCCGGGCCCACAGGTGCCGGCGCCGGGCCGCCGTGACCCAGCGGCCGCTCCGACAGGCCACAGGGAAATACCGAGGCCAGGCAGGCGATGCCCGATCCTCCTGGCAAGGGCCGGACCGAGTCGGCGCGGCCCGGCACACGGGACTGGAACTACACACGGGACTGGAAATGCGCAGGGGAACCGCGGCGGCATCCGGAGGCGACATCGGGAGCCGGCGCAAGAGAAGATCGTCGCGAACCAGAGCCACAGTCGCGGTGCCTTCCGCGAGCGGCCCGTCGCGAGCCGGTTCCCGGCCGAGGCCGGACGCGGTGAGCGAGGCGGGCGGGGCCGGTCGCCTCGCGCGCACGCTCGAGGTCGTCGGCGTCCTGGTGGCGCCGACGTCTCTCCTGACTGGCCTGCTCTACTATTTCGCCAAGGTCCGGGAAACCGCGCTGTTCGGCTATTTCGACGTCAGTGCCTCCATGGTGGAGTTCTCGGTCCAGGACTATCTGGTCCGGGGCGTCGGGGTCGTTTCCCCGTTCCTCGCCTGCGTCGTCGTCGCCGGTCTGGCGGCGCTCGTGGCGCACGTCGGCCTGCTCGCCGCGGCCGAGACGCCCGTCGCGCGCCGGCACCACCGGCGTGTGGTCGCCACCGTCACCGCCGTTCTGGCCGTCACGGCCGCCCTCCTGCTGGCCGGCGGCCTTAGTCAACTGGCCCGGGCGCGGATCCAGCCGCGCACCGCGCTGCTGGCGGCGGCCGCGCTGAGCGCGGGCGCGTTCCTGGCCGAGTACGCGTTCCTCGCGCCGGGCCACCTCCGCGCCCGCGCCCGGCCACCGGCCCGGCCGGCCCCGCCGAGCCCGCGGCTGGTCGACCCACTCGCCCCGCGACCCGGCCAGCCGTGCCAGCCGGTCCAGGCGTACCAGCCGGTCCAGCCGCGCGGGCCGGCGCTGCTCGGCCGCCGGCTGATCGCCGTCCGGCGGCTGCTGGTCGGCGCGCTGCTGCTCGTCGCCGTCTTCTGGGCCACCACCGTCGTCGCGAACGCGCACGGGACCGCCGCCGCGCGGACGATCGTGCGCAACCTGCCGTTCGAGCGCGGCGCCGTCGTCTACAGCGCCCAGCGCCTCCAGATCACCGGCCGCGGGGTCTCCCAGACGGCGCTCGGCCGCGACCCGACGCTCTACCGGTTCCGCTACACCGGTCTCCACCTGCTCGCCCGCTCGAACGGGCGGCTGTTCCTGCTGCCGCGCGGCTGGCGGCACGGAGGCGACTCCGCCGTGATCGTCCTGCCGGACGACCCGGTCGTCGTCCGGCTGGACTTCCTCAGCTGCGTGCCGCGCCCACCCCGGGCAGGAAGCGACGCGGCCGCGGCGCATTGCTGACGACGAGCGGCGTGGAACGGCCGAGCAGCGTAGAACGTTGAAACCCGGTCGGGCCCGACCGACACCCACGGGCCGCGGCGTACTAGAATCGCGACCTTCGGAATGACGCGAGGCTTTTCGCGCCTGGTTTCCGACGGCCTTCGGGGCGAGTTCGCGCAGAACGACGGGGGATTTGCGTGAGACGACTGTCGCGTATAAGCGTCTACTCGATTTCACTCTTTGCCGTACTGGCTTTCATCGCCGTCTACGCCCTGGCGGCCTGCGGGGGATCGGCGAGCGGCGACTCGGACGGCCTGATCAGCGAAGGTGGCCAGGCCGGCGCGGCCGGCCAGGCGGGCTCGGGCGGGCCATCGGCCGGCGGCGGGTCGACGACCCTGACGATCGGCGGGGATCCCCAGCCGCCGGTCCCCGGCCCGGGCGGGCCGTTACGCCCCCGGTGCACCGGAAAGGTAGCCGGCGTCTGTTCCGGTCCCGGCGCGCAGCCGCGCTGTGACGCCGAGATCCCCGGCGTGTGCCCGGGCCCGGCCAGGACGCCAACCTGCTCCGACGAGGTGCCCGGCGTGTGCGAGACGGAGGCGGGGCCGACAACCGGCTGCCCGGCCGGGACCGGCAACGTCTGCGGGCCTGGGCCCACGAGCACCGGTCCCACGCCGGAATGCAACGACGCCGAGGTTCCGGGACTCTGCACCGGCGGCCCCGCGGCGAGCAGCCCGCCGCACACTCCGGTCTGTACGGCCGGGAGTGCCGACACCGGCTGTCCGACCACCGGCTCCGGCGGGCCGCGGCCGAACCAGGGCGCCTCCTGCCTGCCGCCGGACCCAGGCTGCCCGACGGGCCCCGACACGCCGACGAGCAGCCCCGATCCCGATCCGGCGCCGCATCCGGCCGGTGCCTCGTGAGCGAGAGCGGCGGTGAGGAGAACGGCCTCGGCCGGCTCGCGAGCCGGCTGGAGATACTCGGCGCGCTGATCACGCCACCGGCGTTCCTCACCGGCCTGCTCTACTATTTCGCCACCGTGCGGGAACGCGCGGTCTTCGGGTATTTCGGCGTCGACGCCAGCATGGTGGACTTCTCGGTCCAGCAGTATCTGACCCGGGCGGCCAAGGTCATGTTCCTGCCGGTGGCCAGCGCCCTGTTCGCCGGGCTGGTCGCGGTCGTCGCGCACGTCGGGCTCGTGGCGGCGACCGGCCTGCCACCGGCCCGCCGTCACCCCCGGCGGGTCGTCGTCGGCGTCACGGCGGCACTCGCCGCGGCGGGCGCCCTGCTGCTGGCTGTCGGGCTGGCCCGGCTGGACGGGCACCACCTCGTCACCGGCTCCGCGCAGCGCTCCGCCGTCGCGCTCGGCGTCGGCGCGCTGGTCTGCGAGTACGCCTTCGTGGTCCCGGACGTCCTGCGAGCGCGGATGCGGGCCAGCCGCCAGGCCCAGGACGGGCAGGCCCAGGACGGCTCGGGTTCGCCGCCGGCGGGCGACGAGGCCCCGGTCCCGAAGCCGCCGCTGTTCGGGCGACGCGCCGTCGTCGCTCGCCGGGTGATGGTCGGCGGCCTGCTGCTGATCGCGGTGTTCTGGGCCACGACCCTGTTCGCCGACAACCGGGGCACCCGGGCGGCCCGGACCATCGCCCACAACCTGCCGTTCGACCGGGGCGTCGTCCTCTACAGCACCCAGCGGTTGCAGGTCAGGGGCCCCGGCGTCGCCTCGCCCCCGATCGACGGGCGGTCGGCGATCTTCCGGTACCGCTACACCGGCCTTCACCTGCTCATCCGCTCGAACGGGCGGCTGTTCCTGCTGCCGACCGGGTGGGCCCGCGGCGACCGCTACCCCGTGATCGTCGTTGCCGACGACCCGGCGGTCGTCCGGCTGGACTTCCTCAGCTGCGTGCCGCGCCCGCCCCGGGCTGGAAGCGGCGCAGCCGTAGCGAGTTGCTGACGACGAACAGCGAGCTGGCCGCCATCGCCGCGCCGGCGATCATCGGGGAAAGCAGGCCGGCCGCCGCGACCGGGATGCCGACGACGTTGTAGCCGAACGCCCAGACCAGGTTCCCCCGGATCGTGCGCAGCGTCCGGCGGGACAGGTCGATCGCGTCCGGCACCCCGGCCAGGTCGGCGTGGACGAGGGTGATGTCGGACGCCTCCAGGGCGACGTCGCTGCCGCCGCCCATCGCCAGGCCGAGGTCGGCCGCGGCCAGCGCGGCGGCGTCGTTCACGCCGTCGCCGGCCATCGCCACCACCTCGCCGGCGGCCTGCAGCGCCCGCACGGCAGCGATCTTCCCTTCGGGGGTCACCTCCGCGGTCACGTCCGCGGCCGGGATGCCGACCGCGTCGGCCACGGCCAGCGCGGCGGCCCGGTTGTCGCCGGTGACCAGCAGCGGGCGGATCCCGAGACGGCGTAGGCGGGCGAGGGCGTCGGCGCTGGTGGGGCGGGCGGTGTCGGCCAGCTCGAACACGCCCTGGACCCGGCCGTCCCAGCCGGCGGCGACCACGGTCCGACCGGTGGCGGCGGCCGCCTCGACGGCCCGGGTGACCTCGTCGTCCGGCACCAGCCCGTGCTCGGCGAGGAACGTCGGCCGGCCGACGGTCACCTCGACGGCGCCGCTGTCGGCGGCGGAGCCGGGGACGGTGCCGGTCACGCCGAAGCCGGCCGTCGCGATGAAGGAGCCGACGGACGGTAGCGGGCCGAGCCGGTCACGGGCCGCCGCGGCGATCGCCGCGGCGATCGGGTGCTCGCTGGCCGCCTCCAGCGCCCCGGCCCGGCGCAGCAGCTCGTCCGCGTCGACGCCCGGGGCCGGTCGGACGGCCAGCAGCCGCATCCGTCCCGTCGTGACCGTCCCGGTCTTGTCCAGGACGATCACGCTGACCCGGCGGGAGGACTCCAGCACCTCGGGCCCGCGGATGAGCAGGCCGAGCTGCGCACCCCGGCCTGTCCCGACCAGCAGCGCGGTCGGGGTGGCCAGGCCGAGCGCGCACGGGCAGGCGATGATCAGCACGGCGACGGCGGCGGCCACGGCCGCTCCGGCGGAAACCCGGGCGGCCAGGCTGAGGGCCAGGGTGAGGCCGGCCGCGACGATGACCGCCGGCACGAACACAGCCGAGACCCGGTCGGCTAGGCGCTGCGCGGGCGCCTGGCCGGACTGGGCGGCCACGACCAGCCGGGTGATCTGGGCGAGCCGGGTCTGCGCGCCGACCCGCGTGGCCCGCACGAGAAGCCGGCCGCCGGCGTTCAGCGTGCCGCCGGTGACCGCGTCGCCCGGCCCGACCTCGGCCGGCACCGGCTCCCCGGTCAGCAGGCTCTCGTCGACGGCGGACGTGCCGTCGACGACGACGCCGTCGGTCGCGATCTTCTCCCCGGGCCGGACGACGAAACGCTCGCCGGGCAGCAGCTCCCCGATCGGGACACGCCGCTCGACGTCCCCGCGCAGCACGGCGACGTCGGTGGCCGCCAACTCCAGCAGCGCCCGCAGCGCCGCGCCCGAGCGGCGCCGGGCCCGCGCCTCCAGCGTCCGTCCGGCCAGCAGGAACACGATGACGACGGCCGGAACCTCGAGGTAGGTCTCGCCGCCGCCGACGGCCAGCTCGTAGAGCGACCAGCCGTAGGCGGTGAGCGCCCCGAGGCTGATGAGCGTGTCCATCGTCGCCGCGCCGTGGCGGGCCTGGGCGAACGCCACCCGGTGGAACGGCAGGCCGGCCCAGGCGACGACCGGGGTCGCCAGCGCGAGCGCGACCCAGCGCCAGCCGTCGAAGCGGGCCGCCGGGATCATGCTCAGGACGAGCAACGGGACGGTGAGCACGACGCCGACCGCGAGCCGGCGGGACCGGTCGGCCAGCTCGGCGTCCTCTGGGCTCCGTTCCGGCTCCGGTGACTCCTGCGCGCCGGGCGCGGCCGGGGTGGACAGGGCGGCCCGGTAGCCGGTCGCCTCGACCGTGGCGATCAGCTCGGACGGCCCGAGCAACCGCGGGTCGTAGTGGACGCTCGCGGTCTCGGTCGCGTAGTTGACCGTGGCGGTGACGCCGTCGAGCCGGTTCAGCTTTCGGGTGATCCGGGCCGCGCAGGACGCGCAGGTCATGCCGCCGACCGCGAGCTCAAGCCCGGCCTCGGGAGCCGGCGCCCCGCCCGCGTCGAGCAGCTCGGCCGCTTCGGCCGCCCCGGCCGCCGGGGCGGCCAGCTCAGGCATCGGCGAGGGTGTAGCCGGCCTCGTCGACAGCCGCCCGCACCTCGTCGTCGCTGATCCGGTCCCCGCCCACGGTGAGACGGCCGCTGGCCAGGTCGACGTCCACCGCGGCGACGCCGTCGAGCCGCCCGACCTCCGAGCGCACCGACTCGACGCAGTGGGAGCAGGTCATCCCGGCGACCGTGTAGGTCTTCTCGGTCGTGTAGGTCTTCTCGGTCATGGTGGGGACCTCCCTGGTGAGCGCGCTCGCCGAGCGCGGGGTCGGCGTCAACCGCCAGTATACCCCCTAGGGGTATACTGGCGGTCAGGCGTCACCGCGTCAGTCTCCCGGCCAGGCGCCGGTCAGCCGGCGGAACCCGATGGCCCCGGCCCGGTCGACGGCCGTCTTGGTCGCGGCGAACACGGCACCCTGCAGCGCCGCGGCCAGCACGACCTCCCAGAAGTCGCTGTCCTCGCCGAGCGCGGCCGGTGCCTCCTCGTCGGAGTCCGAGACCATCGCCCACAGCCGCCTGACCACGGCTCCCGCCACCGCTCCGGCGAGCATGCCGCCCACCATGCTCACCGGCTTGTAGGCGAGCTTCGCGCCTTTGCTCACTTCGTCCTCCGACGTCCGCTGACCGGGGCGGATCCCACCCGGGCCGATTCTCCCGGCCTCGCCAGGTCCTTGCCCAGCCTGACGGGGCGAACGCGCACAACGTCCTGTTCGCCCGGGCGACGGATGGCGCTGGCGGCCGCGTACCGTCGAGTCGGACGCGCACGGTCAGTCGATGCGGGCGGACGCTAGGAGACGCCGATGGACCCCGACGAGGCGGAGCCGTCGACGGCGGCTCGGCCGAAGGAGAGCCGACCTGTGGAGAGGAGACCCGGGCGGAGCGCGCCCGAGGAGCGCGGGCCCGCGGCGAGCGCGCCCGAGGCGAGTCGGCTCGCGAACGACCGGCCGGAGAAAGCCAGGCCCGGCGGCCCGTGGTTGCGCCGGGTCGCGGTGGCCGGGTACCTCGGCTCGGTCACCCTGGTGATAATCTTGCTGGTCGCGCTGGGTGAGGACGTCCTGGCCGGCTGGCTCGCCGCCGTCGAGGTCTTCACCAGCACGGCGATCGCCATAGCGCTGCGCCGGACACCCTCACCGGCGGCGAGCGCCACGCACCGGCTGGGAACGCCGCGCGACCCGGGCATGCCCAGCGGCCGGTGACAGCGAGCTCACCCGGTCTGGCCTGGCGCGTCCTCGGCGCCCCGGCGGCCGGCGGGGTCGCGCGGCGGACCGGCCGCCAGCTCCGGCGCTTGTGGCGCCCGCGTTGCACCATAATCACTATGTGGCCAGAAGCCGACGCGTCGAGCCGACGCCCGATACCCGCCAGGCCCTGATCGACGCCGCTCGACGGCGATTCGCGGAGCGTGGCTATGCGGCTACCGGCACTGAGGAGATCGTCGCGGATGCACGGGTGACCCGGGGCGCGCTCTACCACCACTTCCGCGACAAGGCCGAACTGTTCCGGACGGTGATGGAGCAGGTCGCGATCGAGGTCGCCGCGCAGCTCGTCGAGGGGGAGCTGGCCCGCGACGCCGAGGACCCGGCCGACGCCTGGACCCAGCTGCGCACCGGCTTCCAGTCCCTGCTGGACCTCTCGACCGCGGACACCGACTTCCAGCGGATCGTCCTGATCGACGGGCCGGCCGTGCTCGGCAACGACGCCTGGGACGCCCTGGTCGAGCGGACCGGCTACCGGTTGCTGTCGGCGTGGCTGGAGCGCGCCGTGACCGAACAGAGCATCGAGGCGGTGCCGGTCGGCCCGCTGACCAGGATGGTCGCGGCCCTGCTGTCCGAGGCGAGCATCTACATCGCCCGGGCGCCCGACCCGGACGCGGCCCGGGCCGAGATCGGCGTCGTCCTCGACCGGATGCTGCGTGGGCTGGCCCGGGGCGGCGCCGCGACTCCGTAGGGGATGACCACCTCGCGCGCGACCGCCCCGACCCCGCAACCCGCGCGGCCCCGCAACCCGGACGGCCCCGCAAACCGACCGGCGGCGCCCCGGACGAGGTCCGAGGTGCCGCCGGTCGATCAGACAGTCAGCGGGCCAGCCGGTCAGGCACCGCTGCGGGAGGCGCGGATCGACTCCTTGAGCGAGCCCATCGTCGCCAGCACGGCCGAGGTCTCGTAGCCGCAGTGCGCCATGCAGTTGGCGCAGCGCGGGTCCTTCCCACGGCCGTACTTGTCCCAGTCGGTCGTCTCGACCAGTTCCTTGTAGGACGAGACGTAGCCGTCGCTCATCAGGTAGCAGGGCTTCTGCCAGCCGAACAGCGAGTAGCTCGGGATGCCCCAGGCGGTGCAGTCGAGCTCCTTCTTGCCCTCGAGGAAGTCGAGGAAGATCGGCGAGTGGTTGAGGCGCCACTTCTCCCGCCGGCCCTCGGCGAAGACCTTCGAGAACATCGCCCGGGTCTCCTGGACGCCGAGGAAGTGCTCCTGGTCCGGCGCCTTCTCGTAGGCGTAGCCGGGCGAGAGCTGGATCTGGTCGACCTTCAGGTCGTCGTTGAGGTACGAGATGATGTCGATGACGTCCTGCGGGCTGTCGTTGTTGAAGAACGTCGAGTTGGTGCCGACCCGGAAACCGGCCGCCTTCGCCGCGTGGAACGCCTCGACGCATTCGTCGAAGGTGCCCTTCTTCTCGACGACCGCGTCGTGCCGGTCACGCAGACCGTCGACGTGGAGGACGAACGTGAAGTACGGCGACGGCGTGAAGTTCTTCAGCTTCTTGCGCAGCAGCAGCCCGTTCGAGCAGAGGATCACGAACTTCTTGCGCTTGACCAGCGCGTTGACGATGTCGTGGATCTGCGGGTGCATGAGCGGCTCGCCGCCGGCAATCGCGACCACCGGGGCGCCGCACTCCTCGACGGCGGCGAGCGCGTCGTCGACGCTCATCCGCTGCTTGAGCACGGACGCCGGGTGCTGGATCTTCCCGCACCCCGTGCACGACAGGTTGCAGGCGAACAGCGGCTCAAGCTCGAGAACGAGCGGGAAATGCTTACGGCGAAGGAGCTTCTGCTTCGCCAGGTAGGTCCCAATGCGGAGCTGGTATCGCCACTCGACCGCCACGGCCGAGCCCCCTTCCGTCTGCTTCCCCGACACATGAGAGATGATCAGAAAACAGGTGCTCGACTGGAGCATACAGCGTGTACGTACACCCTGTATGTAGGGGTCCGCCGAACGGAAAAGAGAGCACTGTCGCGCTTGGGACGGGGAAGAAACGGGCAAGGCCGCCGGGCGATGACTGTACGAGGCCGGTCACGCACAGGCAGTTCGTCGACTCCGACTACGGCGAACGGCGGTCCTAGGACCATCCGTCACATACGGTGGCGACCGGAACTGTTCGTGCTCCCGGGGGACCATCGATGACTTCTCGCCTCACCCGGCGCCGCGCTGCCGCCCTCCGCGACCGGGGGCTCCGCCCACTGTCCCGGTCGCTTCGGGCGGGTGGCCGCGCTGGCCACGCCCGCCGCGCCCGCCGGGCCGCCACCGCGCTCGCCGGGGCGTTGGTGCTGCTCACCGCGGCGGCGTGCGGCTCGTCCGCCGGCGGCCCCGGCGGCTCAGGCGGCCCGGGCGGCGGCCCGGGCCGGACCACGGTGACGCTCGCCCTGGACTGGACGCCGAACACCAACTACACCGGCATCTACGTGGCCGAAGCGAAGGGCTACTTCGCCGCCCACGGTGTGACGTTGAAGAAAGTCCCGTACGCGACGACCGCGCCCGAGACGCTGATCTCGCACCGCCAGGCCGACTTCGGGTTCTCCTACCAGGCCGGCGTGGCCTATGCCCAGGCCGCCGGGCAGGACGTGGTCAGCGTGTTCGCGCCCGACCAGAGGGGCATCTACGCGATCGGCGTGCGGGCCAACCGGGCGGATATCGCCACTCCCCGTGACCTCGACGGGAAGACCTACGCCGGCTTCGGCACCCCGGACGAGCAGCCCGAGCTGCGCTACGTGATCCAGCACGCGGGCGGGCGGGGGACGTTCAAGGACGTCACGCTCAACACGTCCGCCTATGACGCCCTCTACACCGGCAAGGCCGACTTCAGCATCACCGCCTCGACGTGGGAGGCGGTCGAGGCCAAGCTCGCCGGCGAGCCGCTGAAGCTGTTCGCGCCGACCGACTACGGCTTCCCCGACCAGTACTCGACCCTGATCGCGACCAGCCGGGCGTTCCTCGGCGCCCACGCGGACGCCGCCCGCCGGTTCCTGGCCGCGGCCAGCGAGGGCTACGCCTACGCGGCGGCCCATCCCGACGAGGCCGCGGACATCGTCGTCGCGCGTAACCCCGGCGTGTTCAGCAACCCGCGCCTCGTCCACGACAGCGAGGCCGCGCTGGTGGCCGGCGGCTTCCTGCGCGACGCGTCCGGCCAGGTCGGCACCCAGAACCCGACCATCTGGGCGCGCTACGGCGACTTCCTGTTCGACCATGGCCTGCTCGTCGACGGTTCCGGCAAGAAGCTGGCGGCCCGGCCGGACTGGTCGGCGTACTACACCGACGCCTACCTGCCCGCGGACCGGCATTGAGCCCGGCCGCCGGCCCGACGGTCTCGGCGGTCCCGATGATCGGCGGGCCGGTCCTGAGCGAAGGCGCCGTGGTAGCCCGCCTGTCGGCGGCGGCCCGCGCCGCGGCACCGCTGGCCGGGCGCACGACGGTCGTCGGCATCGACGGGCGGTCGGGGGCGGGCAAGACAACGCTCGCCGGCCGGCTCGGCGCGGATCTGGGGGCACCCGTCGTCAACCTGGAGGACCTCTACGGCGGGTGGGACGGCCTGGCGGCCGGTGTCGAGCGGCTGGTCAGCCACGTGCTGGCCCCGCTGGCGGCGAGTGAGCGGGTGCTCGTGCCGCGCTACGACTGGGTGGCCGGGGCCTGGGGCACGCCGGCCGCGCTGTCGCCGGGGAACCTGCTGGTCGTGGAGGGTGTCGGCTGCGGGGCCCGGGCCGCGGCGGACTACCTGAGCCTGCTGGTCTGGCTGGAGGTCCCGGCGGACGTCCGGCGGGAACGAGCCCTGGCCCGCGACGGCGACACCTACATCCCGTTCTGGGACACCTGGGCGGCTCAGGAGACGGAGCTGCTCACCCGGGAGCGCACCTGGAACCGGGCGGACGTCGTCCTGCGCGAGCCCCGCGCGGCGCCCGGCGCCTGGGTAAACCCGCCCGAGCCCGCCGGTCCGCCCGAGCCCGCCGGTCCGCCCGAGCCCGCCGGCCCGGCCGGGTCGGGCGAGACACGCTGGTCGTACGAAGGTGGGCCTGGACGTGCCCGACCCTGACACCGGCCCGCCGGCCTCGCCGGCCGCCGGGCGGTGGCGCTCTCTCGTGCTCGCCGCGCTGCCGCCGCTGGCGGTCGTCGCCGCCCTCGCGCTGGTCTGGCAGCTCTACGCGACCCACGGCGGCCCGGGCGCGGACGTCCTGCCCAGCCTGTCCCGGGTCGCCTCGCAGGGCTACGACCACCGCCGCGACCTCTGGCACAACCTGCTGCCGACGCTGCGCGCGACGCTGACCGGGTTCGGCTGCTCGCTGGTCGTCGGCTTCGCGCTGTCGGTGCTCATCGACGCCTCCCGGTTGGCGCGGCGGGCGGTGATGCCGCTGCTGGTGGTCTCCCAGACGCTGCCGCTGAGCGCGATCGCGCCGCTGGTCGTGCTGTGGTTCGGCTTCGGGCTGCTGCCGAAGGTGTTCGTCGTCGCGCTCGTGACGTTCTTCCCGATCACGGTGGCGCTGGTCGAGGGGTACGCCTCCGCCGACCCTGACTCCGAGACGCTGCTGCGGACGATGGGCGCCGGGCGGGCCCGGGTGTTCCGGGTCGTGCGGCTGCCGTCCGCGCTGCCGTACTTCTTCGCCGGGCTGCGGATCGCGATCACCTACGCCGTCGTCGCGGCGATCTTCGCCGAGTACGCGGGCGCGACGTCGGGGCTGGGCATCTACATGCAGACCCAGAAGAACTCGTTCCGGACCGACCTCGTGCTGGCGGCGGTGGCGGTCAGCGCGGCGATGACGCTGGTCCTGTTCGGGCTCACCTACATGATCGAGTGGATCGCGCTGCCGTCGCGGCGGGCCGGCCGGGGCCAGGGCCGCGCCGAGGCCGTCGGCGCCGAGCCGTGACCGCCCTCCCCCGGGTCCCCCGCCTCGCCGTCCGCGACCTCGGCGTCTCGTTCGGGTCGCTGGAGGCGATCCGCGACGTCTCGCTGCACGTGGACGACGGCGAGTTCGTCTCGATCCTCGGCCCGAGCGGCAGCGGCAAGTCGACGACGTTCTCCGTCCTCACCGGGGCCGTCGCGCCCTCGCGCGGCGAGGTGCTCGTCGACGGGGCGCCGCTGGCCGGGCGGCGGGACCACTTCGCCTACATGCCGCAGCGGGATGGCCTGTTGCCCTGGCGGCGCCTGATCGACAACGTCACGCTGGGGCTCGAGACGCGCGGGGTGAAGCGGGCCGAGGCCCGGGCCCGCGTCGCGCCGCTGCTGAAGCCGTTCGGCCTGGCCGGGTTCGAACGCTCCTACCCGGCCCAGCTCTCCGGCGGGATGCGCCAGCGGGCCGCGCTGCTGCGCACCATCGCCCAGGAGCGTTCGGTCCTGCTGCTGGACGAGCCGTTCGGCGCGCTGGACGCGCTGACCCGAGCCCAGATGCAGCGCTTCCTGGCCGAGCAGCGCGACCGGTTCGGCTGGACGGTCCTGCTGGTCACCCACGACGTCCGCGAGGCCGTCGGGCTCTCCGACCGCGTCTATGTCTTCTCCCCCCGCCCGGCGATGATCCTGCGCCAGGTCCCGATCGACCTGCCCCGCCCCCGGACGCCGGGTACCCTGGCCGGCCCGGCCGCGGCCGCCATCGAGGCCGACCTGCTGGAGACCCTCCTCGAGACCCGGATGTGCCCTAAAGGCTAGCCGCCCTATTGGGCATCACGAGACCGATCCAGTCGCTCCACCCGGGTGCTTCAGGCGGCCAGGCCGGTGAGGTCGGACTGGCGGATCTGGCAGTGGATGCCGACGGTTTGATCGACGACCTGGCTGACCTCGAAGTCGGCCGCCGCGCTCAGGTAGGCCAGGGCGACCGCCGGCGGCAGCGCGTACCGTTCGCGCAGGAAGGCGATCGCGTTGCGGGTCGCCGCTCGCATCGCCTCACGCAGGTCCTCATCGAGGCCGGTTATGACGTAGGAGCCGGCGGCCTCGGCCCAGGGTGACGTCAGCGCCTTGGCCAGCCGGCGGACGCCGTCGTCGCGGTGGACGGTCAGGCGCAGCGTCGCCCGCAGCGGCGCCTCGAACGCGGTCAGCGCGACCTCGCCGTCGCCCTGGGCGAAGTGGGGGTCGCCCGTGTAGAACATCGCCTCGCCGACCTGGACCGGCAGGAACAGCCGGGCCCCGGCACCGAGCAGGTTGACGTCCAGGTTGCCGCCGTGGCGCCCGGGCGGGATGGAGTTGACGTCGGCGTCGGTGGCCGGCGCCACGCCCATGATCCCGAGGAACGGGCTGAGCGGGAACGTGAGCGACCTCCCGTCGCCGACCGGCAGGACGCCGCGCTCGCCGTCGGTCGTCGCGACCAGCGACACCGGCGGGACGGGCGCGCCGGGCGGGAGGTCCGGCGGCGGGGCCGGCAGCTCACCGGGCAGCGCGCCCCGGCCGTGCCGATTGCTGATCACCCCGTAGTGGGCCCGGCGGCGCAGGCCCAGGACCTCGACCTCCAGTACGTCACCCGGCCGGGCTCCGGGGACGGCGACCGGGCCGGTCACGACGTGCGGGCCGGCGGCGTCCGGACGGTGGCGGGCCCCCGAGTCGGCCAGCGCGAGGACGTCGTCGAGCAGGTCGGCGGCGGCGATCCCGGCGGCGGCGAAGAAGGCCCGGGGGTCGCTGCCCTGGTCGGCCAGCAGCCCCTCGTGGCTGATCGTGTCGATGGTGACGGTCCCGCCGGACGGCACTGTCATGACGGGCCGGCTGGTCGCGTTGGGCAGCAGGCCCCAGCTGACCTCGTCCGGCCGGGCCGGCAGGTACGTCTCGCCGTCGATCGGGCCCGACCCGCTGCGCAGAAGTCCGCTGTTCAGGAGCGTCACGCTGGCCACCGTCGCATGCCGCCCGGAGCCGGCGCTCCGGACGGCCGCGCGCGCAACAGCGAAGTGACCGCCGCGAAACGGCTGGCCGCGAGAATGTTCGTGTGTCCAACATCCGTCTCGGTCCGCCGCGCAGCTCGTGGGGGGTGTCGGGCGGCCGCGTCGACCTGCGCCGGCCGGAGCTGGCACCGGTGCCGGTCGCGCTGCCGGCGGCCCGGCCTGCTCCGGTCACCCTGGACGCTGCCCGCACCGCGCTCGTGGTCGTCGACATGCAGAACGACTTCTGCCATCCCGACGGCTGGCTGGCCTCGATCGGCGTCGACGTCGCTCCGGCCCGGGCGCCGATCGAGCCGCTGCGGGCGCTGCTGCCGGCGCTGCGCGCGGCCGGCACCCCGGTCGTCTGGCTGAACTGGGGAAACCGTCCCGACCAGGCCAACCTGCCGGCCGGCGTCGTCCACGTCTACAACCCGGACGGCCTCAGCGCCGGGCTGGGCGCGCCGGTCCGGCCGGGCGGCAGCCCGACGCTCGAGGCCGGTAGCTGGTCGGCGGCGGTCGTGGACGAACTGGTCGTCGAGCCGGGCGACATCCGCGTCGACAAGTACCGGATGAGCGGCTTCTTCGACACGCCGCTGGACTCGGTGCTGCGCAACCTGGCCGTCACGACGCTGCTGTTCGCCGGGGTGAACATGGACCAGTGCGTGCTGGCCACGCTGACCGACGCCGCCTGCCTCGGCTACGACGCCGTCCTGCTGGCGGACTGCTCGGCCACGACGTCCCCGGAGTTCTGCCGGGAGGCGACGCTCTACAACGTGGCCCAGTGCTTCGGGTTCGTGGCCACGTCGAGGGCGCTCCTCGACGGGCTGACCGCCGGCACGTCGGTCGGCTCGGTCGCGGCCCGGGGCGGGGACGTCTGATGCTGCCCGTCGTGATCGCGCCGGACGCGCTGGAGATGCGGCACATCTCGGCCGGCGACACCGTCCGGCTCGGGGTGCTGGCCGGGCCGGAGGTGTCGCCGCCGGTCACCGTGCTGCTGGAGGCGTGGGACGCCGGCGGGGCGCAGCCGCCGAACAGCCATCCTGTCTCGACCGAGCTGTTCGTCTTCCTGCGCGGGCGGGGGGTCGCGATCTGCGACGGCAACCGCGCCCCGGTCGCGGCGGGCGGGACGCTTGTGCTGCCGGCCGGATCGCTGCACCACATCGCCAACACCGGACCGGGCCGGCTCTACGCGATCACGATCATCTCGCCGGACGACGGGTTCGCCGAGATGGTCCGGCGCGGGCCGCTGGCCTACACCGATGGCGAGGACCGGGCCGTCCTGGCCGGGCTCGCGTCCGGCGCGGGGGGCACCGCGTGACGCTTCCCGACTGGTTCGCGGCCGAGGCGCTGGCCCCCCGGACCTGGCTGGTCGGCGAGCCGGGCCACGTCAACAACTACCTGGTCGAGGGGGACGAGCGGGCCGTCCTGGTCGACACCGGCCTGGGTCTGGCCGACGTCCGGGCCGCGGCCGAGGCGCTCACCGACAAGCCCATCCTGGTAGTCAACAGCCACGGCCACGACGACCACCGCGGCGGCAACTGGCGCTTCGATGACGTCGCCGCGCACCCGCTGGCCGCGCCCGCGCTGACCGCCGCCGTCCCGGCCGAACGGCTGGCCGCCTACCTGGCGGTGGCCCGGTCTCAGGTGGCCGCCTACGAGCGGGGGCGGGCCGACGACGAGCGCTTCTTCCACCTGTTCACGGCGACGACCGCCCCCCGTCCGCTGCCGCCCGACGCCGACGGCTGGACCGTCCCGGCCGGGCCGGTGCCCCGGGCCTTGGCCCACGGCGAGCGGATCGACCTGGGCGGGCGGGCGCTGACCGTCCTGCACACCCCGGGCCACTCCCCCGACTCGCTGTGCCTGTTCGACGAGACCGAGGGCCTGCTGTTCGCCGGCGACACGCTGATCACCGGCGACTTCTGGGCCCACACGCCAGACACCGAGCTTGAGGTGTTCGCGACCACCCTGGCCGCGCTGGCGGGTCGGCTGGCCGGTTCGCTGCGGATGATCCACCCGGCGCACACCCTGCGCTACCGGGTGGAGCCGGCGTTCCTGGACCGGGCGGCGGACGCCTTCGCCGCCGTCGCCGACGGCACGTCGACCGGCCGCGTCGGCGCCGACCTGCTGGGACGCCCGGCGTTGCGCCACGACTTCGCCGACTTCACCATCCTGCGGCCGGTCGCGGCTCCGGTGGGCGCCCAGTGAGCCGGGAACCCGATCCGCTGGGCCGCTTCCCCGGCCTGCCCGAGGCGTTCGACGGCTACGAGACGGCGCTGATGGCCGGTGATGTCGCCGGGCAGGCGGCGGCGTTCTCCGCCGAGCCGGACGTCGTGCGCGTCGACCCGGACGGCCCGGTCATCGGACCGGACGCGCTGGCCGCGTTCCGCGCCCGCCGGCCGACACCGGGGCCGCGCCGGCTGCGTGACCTGCACGTCGTGGCCAGCCCAGGCGAGACGGTTGTGACCGTGTCGGTCAACGAGCGGCTCGGGCCCGACGGGACCGTGCTCGGGCTGAGCACGCAGACGCAGGTCTGGGCCCGGGGCGACGGCAACGGCGGCAACGGCTGCAACGGCGACGACGACGGCGGCTGGCGGGTGATCGCGGCGTGCGTCTCGCCGATGACGGTGCCGTGACCGATCGTTCGGTGTGGCGGGAGCACGGCTCCCCGCTGCTCCCCCGGACCGGCGACGGCCCGCTGAACGGGCTGGGCGTCGCGGTCAAGGACCTCTTCGCCGTGGGCGGCTTTCCGATCGGAGCCGGCAACCCGGCCTGGCTGGCCGGGGCCGCCCGCGAGCACTCCGACGCGCCGGCGTTGGCGGCGCTGCGCGCGGCCGGCGCCGCGGTCGCCGGGATCGCCCAGACCGACGAGCTGGCCTTCTCCCTGTCCGGGGTGAACGCGCACTACGGCGCCCCGCCGAACCCGGCCGCGCCCGACCGCGTGAGCGGCGGCTCGACCAGCGGCCCGGCCTCCGCTGTTGCCGCCGGGACCGCCGAGATCGGGCTGGGGACGGACACGGCCGGCTCCATCCGGGTGCCGGCGTCCGTCTGCGGGCTGTTCGGGCTGCGGCCCACGCACGGCGCGGTCTCGCTGGCCGGCGTGATCGCCTTGGCGCCGTCGTTCGACACCGTCGGCTGGCTGGCCCGGGACGCGGGGACGCTGCGGGCGGTCGGCTCGGTGCTGCTGCCGGCCGGGCCGGTGGACCGCCCGTCGCGGCTGCTCCTGGGGGATGGGTTGACGCCGGGCATGGTGTCCGCGCTGGGAGCACGGGTCGAACCCGGCGCGGTGCTGCCGCCCGACTCGCTGACCGCTCTGCTGGCCGCGTTCCGGACGGTGCAGGCGGCCGAGGCCTGGGGGCTGCGGGGCGAGTGGATCACGTCCCACCCCGGCGCGCTCGGGCCGGAGGTCGAGGCCCGCTTCCGCGCCGGCGCGGCCGTCAACCCGGACCGCGAGGTGTCCGCCCGGGCCACGATCGCCGAGCTGCGGGCCATGGTGGTGGCCGGGCTTGGGGACGACACCTGGCTCGCCCTGCCGGCCGCCGGCGGCCCCGGGCCCACGCGGTCGGCGCCCGAACCCGAACGGGACGCCTGGCGGGGCGCGACCCTGCGCTCCACCGTCATCGCCAGCGCCTGCGGCCTGCCCAGCGTCGTCGTGCCGACCGTCGCCGTTCCGACCGCGGCCCGGCCGCCGCTCGGGCTGGCGCTGGTCGGGCCGCCCGGTGCCGACCGCGCGCTGCTCGCGGCGGCCAACGTTCTGGACAGCCAGGCCGACCGGTGACGGGCCGGCCGCCACGCGGTCGGCGTCCCGACGCCGCTCGCGACGTCGACACCCGCCTCGGCGCGGCGGTCCGGGCCCGCCGGCACGCGCTGGGCCGCACGCTCGTCGAGGTCGCGACGGCCGCCGGCCTGAGCCACCCGTTCCTCAGCCAGCTCGAACGCGGCCTGACCCGGCCGAGCATGCGCTCGCTGAGCGCGATCGCCGCCGCGCTCGACACCACCGCGCAGGCGCTGATGGCCGCCGCCGAGACGCTGGGAACCGACGCTTTCGTCCAGGCCGACGCCTCGCCGCCCGACAGCACAACGGCCGCCGCCGCGGCTTCGGCTTCGGCTTCGGTTGACGGCGCGGTCAGCGTCGTCCGCCACGACGCCGACGCGCTCTCGGTCGCCTCCCCCGGCGGCACCGTCCGCACCCTGGTCCGCGGCGAGCGCGGGATGCTGCCGGTCGAGTACCGCGGCGCCCCGGCCAGTTTCGCCGAGCACTACTGCCACGACGGCGAGGAGTTCGTCTACGTCGTCACCGGCCGCGTCGAGATCGAGATCGACGGCGTCCGGTGGACGATCGAGGCCGGCGACAGCGTCTACTACGCCGGCGGCCTCCCCCACCGCTGGCGCTCGGCCGGCCCCGACCCGGTCCGCCTCGTCGTCGTCCAGCGCAACTAAGACTCGACCTGCTGCAATCAGTGCTCCTATCATCACGCAACGTCGCACAGATCATGATCCAGAGCCAGAGCGATCCACATCGGGCCACCGTTTTCTCGAGAACCCCTCCGGCCACTCTGTCATGTAGCCGACACCTTCACTATCGCTCCAAGGCTCGACAACCCCCTGACCAGGGAATTTCCTGCACATCCGTTGTGGATCTGTCGTTGAGCCGGCCAGAATCCATACGCGCCATGGCTATCATTTGAGGAGCGATTGAGACGCTGCCCGGGATCATCGACAAGCGGTCGGACACGACCCGGATTCGCGGGACAGTTGAAACGGGGAGATCAGTGCCACTCCCCATTCAGCCTTGCGCACCTCAGCGCGGTTTCAGAATGTACTGGAATCGAAATACGGGGAGCAGATGACTCGGCTCACACGCGACCGAAAACGGACGCGAATAACAATCTATTGCATCGGCGGCATCCTGCCAACCACACTGCTCGTCATCCTTGTGGGATGGTTTTTCGCGCCCATGTATCTAATCGCCTTGCTAGTCGTTCGCCTGCGGTCATGGCCGACATCTGCAAGTCATACCGCTCCTGGCCGGCCGACCATCGGATATGCGAGGCGCTCGTAACGGGAGCGGTCAGTGGATGCAGGAACCATCGAGAGAAGAAAAGGCGAGATCTGATAGCCGTCCTTGATCCTCGACACACGCTGTCTCCGCCGCAGACCATGATCCGGGTAGTTCGGCGACGAACTTCGGCCAACAACGCCGTTCCCCCTCTGCCTGACGCACCAGCCCACGTCACCTTCCGAAACGCACTGAGCATCTATGGAATTTCCGCACTAGCCACGATTGCACTCGGCGGCCTGACTGCCAGCATCCTCACCAGCTGAGCCCACTTACAGATCCCCTGATCCAGGATCTGCTACCCACCCCCTAGCGCATTACCGAAAACCTAGCGCATTACCGAAAACACGCGATCTGGCCATTGGCCGGCAACCTCATCAACTAAACGAAAGGATCATCCTTGCCCCGTACGACATGGGTTCGGCCATATCGGCGGCGAAATGGGGTCCAGGTTCGGGGCCACTTGCGAGGGAGCCCGCCGAGACAAGGCTTCTCCCGGGGTGTGACTCTCGCGATCACATTGACGATCACCCTCGGTGGTATCGGCGCCCTGACTTTCTCGACCAATGGCGGAATTTCGATAGTTCGCCCGTCCGGATCATCGGACAGGACCGGCCAGTGCGGCGCATCACAAAAGTGTACGGAAATCGAGATCAGCACGGACGGCCTGCGATCCTTCGAGGAACGGCTGGCAACACGTGGACTCCACGCAAATGGAAACCTTGAGCACGATGGAGCCCATTGCGCGGATCACTCCTATGGGCAGGTCCGCACGTTCTTCCGCGACCACCAGTGCAGTGATCTCTACCGCGCGCAGATCACAGTCCAGGACAAGGTCGGGGACGTCGTGCTCATAGCGGCCTCATTGGTCCGAATGGCTACCAAACAAAACGCTGATTCCTTCCACAGACTAGTGGACACCTATGGTACAGGAAACATCGTTGAACTGTCGCGGGAAAGCGGCCCTTATCGCTCCACTCGGTATACGGGTAGAAACTATTGCTCCGTTCAGGATCGCTCGGCCGTAATGAACGTCCAGGCCGAGCTCACGGGAAATCGCTGGACCGGGCCTACACTGAAGGAAATTCTTCGCGAAATCACACCGCGACACGAGCCATCCGGCTCCTGCTCGACCACCGTGTCGTAGGAACCGGTGACCGGCTGGTGACCGACTAGCCGGCGGCGCGGCGTTCGGTCAGGGATCGGGCACGGTCGGCTACCAGGCCGCGTAGCATCTGCTCGGTCGGCGCGTCGACCGGGGTGACGGCGACTAGGCGTTGCGCCGAGCCGTCGAGAACGGCCAGCGTGTCGTAGGCGAGGGTCATCTCGCCGGCCACCGGGTGGCGGATCCGTTTGACGCCGCTGGCGCGCTCTTTCACGGAGTGGTCGTCCCACCAGGCGGTGAATTCGGCGCTGTGGTGACGCAGACGCGCGACGACCGCGCGCAGGCGCGCGTCGTCGGGATGACGCGCCTGATCGGCCCGTAGATTCCCGACGAGGTCACGCGCGACCCGGGTCCACTCGAGCTGCGTCTCCCGGATTCTCGGCACCAGAAACATCTGGATGGCGATGTTGGCCAAGTCACCGGTGCCGAATTCCTCCCCGAACACCGCGGCACTGGCCGCGTTGTGGGCCAGAACGTCGAAACGGAAGTCGACAATATAGCCGGGTATCAGCGGCATCCCATCGAGCAGCGTCCGAAGCGCGCGGCTGACCGGAGCGGGAACGGTCGCCTCGATGGGTGTCTCCCCCCGGCCGATCAGATACAGGTGGCGGCGCTCCGCCGGCGACAGGAGCAGAGCCCGGGCCAGCGCGTCCAGCACCGCGGCGCTCGGCATACCGACGTTCCCCTGCTCCAGCCGGATGTACCAGTCGACGCTGACCGCCGCCAGCTGCGCGACCTCCTGTCGGCGCAGCCCGGCCGCGCGGTGACGACCCTCGGCCGGCAGGCCCACGTCCGCCGGACGTAGCCGGGCGCGGCGCGCGCGGAGAAACCGGGCCAGCTCCGGCCGGCGGGCGGCCGGGGTGTGCGTCACGTATTCACGATCCTGCCCGCGTCCGCCAGATTCCAGCGATGAGGGTGGTAGCGCGAATGCCAGCATGCGCGCGGCCTTCCCGCGCCCGGCCCACGCCGGCACGGTGAAGCTCCCATCACCCTCCGGGAGGCGTTCATGAAGAGAATTGCTCGCGCCGGGACCGCGATAGCCCTCGCGGTGCTGGCCGCCGCGGGAACGGCGAGCACGGCGACCGCCGGGCCGAGTACCACGCACAAGGCGGCCTTCGGCTACACCAGCGTCCGCCGGAACATCCCGACCGGGGCGGTCCGCTTCTCGGTGGGCAGTCCGGACGTGAGCGACGGCGGCACGCTCCCGGCCAGCGGCTGGGCGAACGGCCGGGGCTGCACGGGCACAAACCAGCCCATCCGGCTGGACTGGTCCAGAGCACCGGCCGGGACCCGGAGCTACGCGGTCACGCTGTTCGACCCGGATGCGCCGACCGGATCGGGATTCTGGCACTGGCAGGTCTGGGACATCCCGGCCACCGACACGGCGCTGGGCGCAACGCCTCCGGTCGGCGCGGTCACCGGCACCAACGACGCCGGCGCGCCCGACTACATCGGGCCGTGCCCACCCACCGGCGACATCCCGCATCACTACCAGTTCACCGTCTACGCGCTGGACACCCCGAGCCTGGACCTCCCGGCCACCAGCACGCCGGCGATAGCGGCGTTCACGATGTCCACGCACATCCTCGGCTACGCACGCCTCACCGCCCTCGCTCAGCGGTAAGACCGGCGCAACCGCCATTTTTCCGAGCGTCTGGCGACTGCTGACGGAAAAGCGGCCAGGCGATCGGCGGCTCAACCCGACGGCCATCCTCGCCCTGTGGTTTCGGTCGGGGCAAGCGGGTCTGCCCAGGTCAGACGGCGGCTACGGGGCGCAGCAGCGCGGCGGTCGCCTCCTGGCCGAAGTGTTCGGCCCAGCCCAGCGGGGTCGCGTCGAACCGGGCGTCGTGGACGTTCGGGTCGGCGCCGAGCTCCAGCAGGAGCCGGACGCCGTCCACCTCCCCCTCACCGGCCGCGCAGTGCAGGGCGCTCTCCCAGCGCTGCTCCATCGGGACGTCGGAGCGGGCCAGCGCGTTCAGGTCGAAGCCGAGCTCGGCCAGGACCGGCATCGCCGGCCAGGTGCGCCGGCTGGCGGCCCACACGGCTAGGCCGGGCCGGCGCCGGCGGGCCTCGGCCGCGTGCGGGCGCAGTTCCTCGACGGCCGGCGCGTCCCCGGCCAGGACGGCGGCGATCAGCGCGTCCGCGCCGGTGAGCTCCGGGTGTGGGGCGCCCGCCGCGAGCAGCGCGCCCAGCGCCGCCGGGCAGCCGCACAGCGCCGCGAGCTCCGCCGGCGTCTTCCCGTACGAAACCCGCCAGGACGGGCCGCGGCTGGCCGGCGCCGCGAACGGCGTCGCGATGTCGGCGCCGTGGGCCGCGAGCAGACGGACCCGGGCGGCCATGTCGTGGGTGAGCGCCCACCACAGCTGGCCGCGGACGAGCTGGTCCGGTGACTCCTGCGCCTCGCCGAGGCGGGCCCGCCACGGCCCGCCGTCCCCCCGCCCGAGACCGTGGCTGAGCAGCAGTTCCAGGTGGCTGTCGTCGGCGGTGAACTGGCGGTTGTAGAGGGTCTGGCCGTCGTTGGCGTCGGCGCCGGCGGCCAGCAGCGCCCGGGCCAGGGCGTACCCGTGGGGGTGCGGCGGCGCGGCGCCCTCGCCGCCGCCGAGTGCGCCGGTCACGGCGGTGAACGGCGGGATCAGCCCGTGCCACAGGTAGCCGGCGTTCGGGTCGGCGCCGGCGGCGAGCAGCAGCCGGGCCGTCTCGAGCGTAGCCGCCTCGGTGACGGTCGGGTCGTGGCGGGCGTAGGCCAGGTAGAGCAGCGGTTCCCAGCGGTAGGGGCCGCCGGGCTCCGCCGCCGAGCCCGGCGCGTCGGCCAGCAGCGTGGCCAGCGCGTCGGGGTCGGCCGCCGCCGCGGCCGCGTGGACCGAGGCGCGGATGGCGGCGGGATGCTCGGCGGCCATCCGGCGAGCCCGCTCCCAGCGGGCGGGGACGTCGTCCCCGCCGTAGCGGAGGCAGGCCAGCAGAAGGAACTCGCCGACGATGTCGTTCGGGCCGCCGTCGCCGGCGGCGCCCGTCTCGTTGACCTGGTCCGGGAAGCGGCGGTAGTGCTCGATCGTCTCGACGTGCCGCTTGAGCGCGGCCCACGACGGGAAGCCGTGATGACGGGCGACGACGAGCTGCGCCCCGGCCAGCGGCACCGGCCCGGCGCCGTCCGGGTGGTGCTCGCCGACCAGCGCCAGTACGCCCTCGTCGCCGGCCCGGGCCAGGTCACGGATGTCCTTGGCCAGCTTCCGCAGCTGGGTGAGACTGGGGTTGTCAGGGAGGCGGACGGTCGCCACAGCGACCTCATTTCACCGCCCGCGGTCCGCTGCGCCGGGCTGAAAGGAGGCGGATGTGCGGCCGTGCCGTGCCTCGTTGATCGTCGGGTGGGCTCGGCCCTGTCCGCGGACTGGCGGCGCCCCGCGCGCCGGCCCCTATGGTAGCGCCGGGGCCGGCTCGGGACGGCCCTCAGCGGGCGGGAACCAGCGTGACGTGCGCCGAGACCTCGGCCCCGTACTCGACGCCGCCCACCTGGTAGGACAGCGAGCTCCAGATGAAGTCGCCCCGGGTGACGCTCGAGCACCAGGCGCCGCCCGGCGCCGCGCCGATCGTCCCGGTCGCGCCGAGGTTGGACGTGTTGGCCGCCGTGCCAACCTGGCCGAACAGGCCGCGCTTGCCGTTCGCCCGGGTGTCGCGGAACTGGATGAGTAACTCAAGGTCGCCGCCGACCGGGCGGCTGTAGGTGATGATCTGCGCGCCTGTGTCCAGCCGCCCGTCGGCCGCCTGGGGGTAGTACGGCGGCGGGTACTGGCCGTCCTCAGGCGGAACGACCCGCCAGCCGGCCAACGACTGGGGGCACAGGCCGTCGGCCGACGCGGGAGAACCGCCGAAGACCAACACCGCCGCGCCGACCACCAGCGCGATACCGCCCCCCGCGAGTCGCCATATCCAAGCTCTGGCCATGTCCTCAACCCCCGCGTGGTCGATGGTCAGCGTCGCGCGCACCAGACGCCGGGCCGTACCCGGGCGTCAGGATGAGCGTAGGGAGCTTTCCCCGGCGCGACAGGCGAATCGCGAAGTCGGCGGCCGGGAGGACGGCGCGCCGTCTGGTGCCGGCCGGCCCCAGACGTTTCCGCTCCGAAATCCCGCCAAGACACCGGCGTGACCGGGACCGCCCATGCTCAATGTTGACGGGACGAACATCGGCCGGCCGGAACGACGGCCGGGCCACCCGGCGGCCAAACGGCCAGACGAGCGGACGAGCGGACGAGCGGACGAGCGGACGAGCGGACGAGCGGACGAGCGGACGAGCGGACGAGCGGACGACGGATCGTCCCAGTAGAGGGAGGCGAGCGCGGCGGTGCGGATCGGAGTGTTCCACTTCGGCGGGGTCGAGATGCCGGACGCGGGCGCGGGCGGGACGCCGCCGCTCGAGCGCCGCTACGGCCAGGACGCCGTCCTGCACGCCCACCGGGAGCTGCTGGCCTGCGGCCAGTTGGCCGAGACCCTCGGCTACGACAGCTTCTGGCTCACCGAGCACCACTTCCAGCACGAGGGCTACGAGGTCGTCCCCAACGGCCTGATGTTCTCCGCGTTCCTGGCCGCCCACACGAGCCGGCTGCGGATCGGGACGATGTTCAACGTCCTCGGGCAGTGGCACCCGCTGCGCCTGGCCGAGGACTTCGCGCTGCTGCACAACCTCTCCGGCGGGCGGGCGATCCTCGGCGTCGGCCGGGGGACCGTCCCCCGGGAGATGCTGCCGCTGACCCGGGGCCAGCTCTCGGTCGGCTCGTACGACAACCCGTCGGCGGCCGAGGCCGACCGGCTCAACCGCGAGGTCACCGAGGAAAGTCTGGACATCCTCGAACTCGCGCTCGGCCGCGAGCGCTTCCGCTACGCCGGGAAGCACTTCCGCCTGCCGCCGCCGGGCATCCCCGACCGGGGCGGCGAGGTGGCCGACCTGACGCTCATCCCGCGCCCGGCCTACCCGTACGAGACGTGGCAGGCGATCACCAGCCCGCCGACGCTGGCCGCCGTGCCGGCCCGGGGGCTGGGCGGGGTGTTCTGGCTGAAGGAGCACGGCCGGCTGGCCGGCGAGTGGGCCGCGTTCGCCGAGACCTACCGGGGCGCTCACGGCCGTGAGCTGGCCCGGGGCGAGAAACGGATGCTGGTCCTCAACGTCGGCCTGGGTGACAGCCACGCCGAGGCGGTGGCCGGGGTCCGGCCCGGGCATGACGAGTTCTGGCGCTTCCTCGCCCCCTACGGCTGGGGCAAGGGTTACCTGGGGCCGGACGGCCGTCCCGCCGGGCCCGACTTCGTCCCGACACTGGAGGACTCGATGGCTCAGGGGCCGTGGGCGGTGGGGACGGCGGCCGAGGTCGCCGAGCGGATCGCCGGCGTCGACGCCCTGCTCGGCCTGACCGACCTGGTGATCTTCCCGGGGATGCCCGGGGACTCGTTCACACGGATGAGGGAGCAGATGACTCGGTTCAGCCAGGACGTCATGCCACTGCTCGCCGGCCTCGGCGCACCGGCCGAGACAGCCGAGATGGCTGAGCCGGCTGAGATGGCTGAGCCGGCCGAGACCCGGACGCCGACAGCGGCGCCGCCCGCGGCGAGCATCGGAGCCGACCGTGGCTAGCCACCTGCTCACCGACCTGCGCGGCCCGGACGTCGCCGGGCTGTCCCCCGGCACGGTCGCGATCCTGCCGATCGGCTCGATCGAACAGCACGGCCCCCACCTGCCGTTCTCCACCGACCTGATCGTGGCCGAGACGCTGGCCCGCGACGCTTTCGCCGCCTTCGGCGACGACCTCGACCTGCTGCTGCTGCCGCCGCTGGCCTATTCGAAGTCGAACGAGCACGCCTGGTCGGCCGGGACGATGTGGCTGTCGGCGACGACGCTGCTGGCGGTCATCGACGACATCGCCCGCTGCGTGGCCACCACCCCGGCCCGCCGCCTGGTCTTCCTCAACGGCCACGGCGGCAACAGCGCGCTGTTGCAGGTCGCGAGCAGGGACGTCCGGCTGGCCCACGGGCTGCGGACGTTCGTCATGCACCCGTCCCTGCCCGCTGACCACGGCGGGACGTCACCGGCAAGCGAACTCGGGATGGGCATCCACTCCGGGCACGAGGAGACGTCCGTCGTGCTGCACCTGCGGCCCGACCTGGTCCGGCTCGAGCTCGCCCAGCGCTCGGTGCCCGACGCGCTGACCGGCTTCGAGCGGGTCCGCTTCGGCGGGGCGGTGTCGTTCGGCTGGCTATCGGACGACTTCGGCACCGACGGGACGATCGGCGACCCGACCGGCGCCACCGCCGAGCACGGGAAAACACTGTACGAAGGGATGGTCCGCGCCGCCGGGGCGTCGCTGGCCGAGATCGCCCGCTTTGACCCCGACGCCCGGCGGTGACGGTCGTCCCGGAGACGGAGTTGCCCGACCAGGCCGACGTCATTGTGGTCGGCGGCGGCCACAACGGCCTGGCCTGCGCCGCCTACCTGGCCCGGGCCGGGCGTTCCGTCGTGGTGCTGGAGGCCCGCGAAACCGTCGGCGGCTGCGCGTCCACCGTCCCGGCGATCGGCGCCCGGGTGAACATCTGCAACTGCGACCACACCATGATTCTTGCGTCGGGTGTCCTCGAGGAACTGGACCTGGCCGGCGTCGGCCTGCGCTACCTGGACGTCGACCCGATGATGATCGGCGTCGGCTGGGCCGGCGAGCCGGCGTTCGTCCAGTGGCGCTCGACCGAGCGGACGGTGGACGGGCTCGGCCGGGTCGACCCGGCCTGGGCGGCGGCCTACCGGCGCTACCTGGCGGCGGCGCTGCCGGCGGCGCGGCTCGTCCTGGCCGCGCAGCGGGCCCGGGTCGGGACCCGCTCGATCGCCGCGGCGGCGGGCCGTCGGGGCGGCCGGGGCGGCCGGGGCGGCGCGACGATCCTGCGCTGGTCGCGCCGCTCGCTGCGGCAGGTGCTCGGCTCGTTCGGCCTGCCCGACCACGTCATCGCGGCGGCGGCGACGATCGGCCCGGCGGTGACCGGGAACGGCCCGGACGCGCCCGGCACGGGGCTGATGGCGATCGGGCTCGCGGTCCGGCACCTCGTCGGCGTCGGCCGGCCCGCCGGCGGGAGCGGGGCGCTGCCGGACGCGCTGGCCGCCCGGCTGCGGGCGTCGGGCGGGACGATCGTCACCGGCGCGCGGGTGTCCGGGCTGGACGTCCAGGCCGACCGAGTGCGCGGGGTGCGGCTGGCCGACGGACGGGCGGTCACGGCGACGACGGTGATCAGCTCGCTCGACCCGCGCACCGTGCTGGTCGACTGGCTCGACGGCGTGCCGGCGGCGGCCTCGTCCCGGGCGCGGGCGGCGGCGGCCCGGCCACGCGGCGACGGCTACGAGTCCAAGCTCGACGCGGTGATCGGCGTGCTCCCGTCCTTCCCTGCCGTCGAGGCGCTCGGCGACGACGTCCTGGCGGCCGCGGCCCGGAGCGTGGCGACCGTCGTGGTCAGCCCGACCCTTGAGCAGCAGGCGGCCGCGGTCGCCGCCCGGGCCGGGGGGCTGGTCAGCGACCCGCCGATGTACCTGTTGAACGTCCCGTCGGTGCTGGACCCGTCGATGCGGCCGAGCGAGCACGCCCACCTGCTCAGCCTGGAGGTGCTCTGGACGCCGTACGAGCTGCGCGGGGGCTGGGACGGCTCGGACGAGCCGTTCGGCTGGCTGCGCCGGCTACCGGCCACGAACACCGACAAGGTCGTGGCCTCGGTCCGCGACTGGCGGGTGGTGACCCCGCCGGACTACGAGCGCGAGTTCTCGCTGGCCCGCGGCTACGCTCCGTCGTTCCCCGGCGGTGTCGTCGACGCGCTGCTCGGCCGCCACCGGGAGCTGTCCCGCTACCGCTCCCCCGTGCCCGGCCTGTACCTCACCGGCGCCGGCACCTTCCCCGGCGCTGGCGTGTGGGGCGCGTCCGGCCGCAACACGGCCGCCGCGGTCCTCGCCGCCCGCTGACACCGCCGCACAGGTTTCACCCTGAAACCGCCAGGGATTCCCTTCTATCCTCTTAAACTGATACACACGGTTTATTGTGGTTATTCCGACGCTGTGCCACGGGCGCCGATCCAGAGTTGCCGAGATGTTCCCGGCGCTGGAGGCGGCTCTGCGCTCGCTGGGCGGCCAGAAGGCGCTTTCGTACTATGACGTTGTGCTCGCCGGGCTGCCGGAGGCAGCCCGGGTCCGTTGGGAGGAGTTCATGACCATCGCCGCCGACCAGTTTCAGCGAGACCTTCCGCCGGCTCGCCGCTGAGCGGAAGCCCGCGGGGAGGAGAGGGGTGAAGCCGCCGGGTCGCTCAGGTCGCCGGGTCGAAGAGATCCGCGGCGGCCGGGACGGTCAGCGCGCGGCGTAGCCAGATCTCGAGCTGCTCCGGCTCGGAGTAGGCGAGAACCCGCGCGCGCATCTCGTCCGGCACCGACAGACAGACACTGGAGCACCGAGAGGGTGACTACTCTGACGGCCGAGGCCGTCAGCTTCTCAGACCGCCTGAGCGTCAGCCTGACGGGCCAGCCCGGCCCGAAGAATGTTGACGGCCGCGTTCACGTCCGCGTGCGCGGCATACCGGCACGCGGTACATCGGAACTCGGCCTGGGTGACACGGTTTCCCGGCGCCACATGCCCACAGGCGGCGCAGCGCTGGGAGGTATGACGGGCGTCGACCTCAACGACTGTCCGTCCGGCGCTTTCAGCCTTGGCGCCCAGCACGGTGAGGAACACCCCCCATCCCGCGTCCAGAATGCTCCTGTTCAGACCGGTCTTGGCCGACTGGCCGTTGGGGAGATACCTCCCGGGATCCTCAGGATCGGGTACAGCCCGGGCCCGGCGGGTCATCCCCGCGATGTTCAACGCCTCCACCACAACCAAATCATGATCACGGATCAGGTCGAGCGCGGTCTTGTGCGCCAGGTCAAGCCGCTGGCGGCGGACCTTCCGGTGCCCCGCGGCGAGGCGGGCGAGGGCTTTCCGCCGCCGCCTCGAGCGGGGTTTCTTCCGGGCCAGGTCCCGCTGGGCCGCGGCGAGCTGGCCGGCCGCCCGCGCCAGGAAACGGGGGTTACCGACCTGACGGCCGTCGGAGAGGGTGGCCAGCGACACCACACCCAGATCGACACCCACCGCCCGGCCGGTGGGCGGCAGCGGCCGGGCGGGCACGTCATCGCAGGAGAGCAGCACATACCAGCGCTCGCCCTCCCGCTTCACCGACACGGTCTTCACCCGGCCGGTGACCGGCCGGTGCTGGCGTACCTTGACATGACCCACCCCCCGCAGGCGGACCCGGGTCGCCGGATTGTCCGGTTGGGAGTCCCAGCGGCAGCCGTCTCCGTCCTTCGGCCACTCGACCGTGTCGAACCAGCCCGGACCCTTGAACCGGGGATAGCCCGGCTTCCCACCCGCCCGCGCTCGGCGGAAGAACCCGGCGAACGACCGGTCCAGCCGGCGCAGCGTCGCCTGCTGGGAGGAGAACGACCAGCGCGCCTGATCCGCGTTGTAGGCGCGAATGTCCGTCAACTGCGCCGACTGGTCACCGTAACGAATACTCACCCCGCCCATCTGGTAGGCGTCGCGGCGTTCCTGAAGGGCGGAATTGTACAGGTCGCGGTGGTCGTTCAGCATTGCCGTCAGCTCGGCGGCCTGCCGCGCTGTCGGGCGCATCAGGAACTTGAAAGTCCGTCGCACCAACCAATCATAACCGACCGGATGCGCGGAGATAAAATGACAGCTGTCCATACCGGATTCCCCTGCCGCCTGAAGGCGGCAGTCCCCACCGGAAACGCTTGATGGACGAGGGTACGGCGGGTGGGCCCCCGACTGACGGCTCCGGGCCGGCCCAAAGCCGCGGGAACGGGGCGCCGGCCGGCGGCGAACCAGGCGAGCCGTCCGACCGCGGAGCAGCCGATACCGGAGCGTTGGACCGGCTGCCGCCGATGCGGCGCCGGTGGCTGGCCCGCACACTGGGCGTGGCCGTCGACGAACTCGGCGACCTGCCCGCGCACCTGCTGCCGGCGTGGCTGCGCCCGACCCCGGGCGAACGGCGCTGGCCGGTGGCGGTGGCGGTCGTCGTCGCGATCGTCCTCCAGTGGCTGCTGCCGTCCAGGCTCGCGCTCACGCCGCGCTGGCTGCTGCCGGGCCTGGAGATCGCCCTGCTGGTCGGCCTGATCATCCTCAACCCGGTCCGGCTCACCCGCGAGGTCCGGGCAGCCCGGGTCGCGAGCCTGGCGATGGTCGCCGCCGTCACCGCCGCCAACGGGGTCAGCGCCGGCCTGCTGGCCTACCGGCTGGTCCACGGCACCGCCACCGACGACCCGGCCGTGCTGCTCGCGACCGGCGGCGCCGTCTACCTGACGAACATCATCGCCTTCGCGTTGTGGTATTGGGAACTCGACCGAGGCGGCCCGTTCGCGCGGGCCGCCGCCCGCACCGCCTACCCGGATTTTCTGTTCCCGCAGATGAGCGACCCGTCCACCGCCGACCCGGCCTGGGAGCCGCTCTTCGCCGACTACCTCTACGTCTCGTTCACGAACACGGTCGCCTTCAGCCCGACCGACACGATGCCGCTGACCCGCTGGGCCAAGCTGCTGATGATGCTCCAGTCCGTGGTCGCGCTGAGCCTGGTCGCACTGGTCCTGGCTCACGCCGTCAACGTCCTCAAGTAGCCGGCCGCGGGTGCACCTGATCGTGACCGCGGCGGCGCGGCCGGGATGGCACCATCGACAAATGTCCCTGTTCGCGCTGGTCACGTCGGAGGCGTTCCCGGGAGCGGACTGGGCTGATCGGGACACGCCCCTGCTCGCGGCCCGGCTGGCCGGACTCGGCCACCGCACCCGCACGGTCAGCTGGGACGGACCCGCGGCCGTCGACTGGGCCGCGTTCGACGTCGTCGTGCTCCAGTCGCCCTGGAGCATGTGGCGGCGGCTTCCGGCGTTCGCCCGCTGGCTGGACGGCGTCCGCGCCGCCGGGCCCCGGCTGGCCAACCCGTATGACGTGATCCGGCGCGGGATGAGCAAGGACTACCTGCTGGCGCTGGCGCCGGCGGTGCCGGTCGTCCCGACCGTGCGGACGAGCGGCGGCCGGCTGCCGCCTGGCGCGCTCGACGAGCTGGCGGCGACCCGGCGGGAGATCGGCGGCGAGGACCCGCCGACGTTCGTGGTCAAGCCGGTCGCCTCGGGCGGAGCCCTGGACGCGCGCCGGCTGCGTGCGCCAGCCGAGGTCGAGCGGCACGTCGCCGACCTGGCCGCCGCCGGCTCCGACGCCTGCGTCCAGCCCTACATCGCCACCATCGACACGCTCGGCGAGATCGGCGCCGTCGTCATCGGCGGCGAGTTCTCCCACGCCATCGTCAAGGACGCGATCCTGCGCTCGGGCACGGCCCGCGGCTTCCACCCCAACCCGCGCCCGGCGACCGAGCTGAGCCCGGCCGACCGCGAGCAGATCATGGCCGCCTACCGCGCCTACGCGGCGACGGTTGACGAACCGCCGGCCTCGGTCCGCCTCGACTTCCTGCGCGCCCCGGCCGACGGCCACCTGCTCCTGCTGGAGATCGAGTCGGTCGCGCCGGTCCGTTTCTTCCCCCTGTTCCCGGCCGCGACCGAGGCCTACGCCCTGCTGCTTTCGTCGTACGCCGAGCCGCGCCGGACCTGAGAACAACGCCAGCCCTCGCCGGCAGCCCTCGCCGGCAGGCCTCAGATTCGGGCCACGGTGACCGATCGGCCGGCCGGGCTGGTCGCGTTGGTGAGCGGCTCATCGACGTCCTCGGCGGCGCCGGGACGCTGGTCGAACACGACCAGGTAGCCGGTGGGCAGGCCCAGGCGGTCCAGATAGGCGTCGAGCTGGCTCAGGCCACCCGGGACCGGATCAGCGTCGCCCGGGCGGCGGGTCTTGAGCTCGAAGGCCTCGCGCTGCACGGCGCGCGCTCCATCGGGACCCGGGTAGAACCAGCGCAGGAGCAGATCGACCCGGCCCCGGCCGACACCGTACTCACGGTCGACGACACCATCACCGTTGACGGCACGGTCGAGATATCCCATGAGCGTGAGATGGGGAGTCGACTCACGGTACGGTTCGGGCGCGGTCAGGATCTCCTCGTTGTTCCGCCAGAACTCCGCGAAGCGCGTGAGCAGCGCGGTCACGTCGAACCGCCCGTCGCGCCGGACGAACGAGTGTGGACTGGGGAAACCGCTCACGAGATCGAGCATCGTGTCGGTGAGGACCCGCGGAATGATCTCTCGGTAGATCGGGTTGGCGACCCGCGCGGGTGAGTCCTGGGCTATCAGGCGCAGGTCGCGGACGTAGAGAAGGTCGTCCGCGAACGGGCTGAGTACAGTCTCGCCACCGGCCAGGACCACCTCCATGACCCGGCGGACGGGCGGTTCGCGGAGCTTGTCGACGAGGGAGTCCAGATGCGTCTCCCGTGCCCGGATGAGCCTCTCCTTCGCGATCTCCACATGATCGGCCGTGATCGGTTGCGTGACCGGCACCCGCATCCGGCTCACCATCTCATGGGCGAGAGCGTTGACCAACCACGGCTGACCAGCCGTCAGCTCGAACGCGCATTCACTTGCCTCGGCCGTGAACTCCTGGCCGACCTCCTCGGTGTGCTGGGCGTAGAGCGCCCGCACCTCGTCGAGGGTGAAGTCGCCCAGCCGCAGCGACGTGAGCTTGATGTTGAAGGGGCTGGCCGTGCCAAGGCGCCCCGAGTCACCGCCCGAGGCGGCCTTGTACTCACGGACGTCCCGTAGGCCACACAGCGCCACGGAGGCGGGAAAGTAGCCGGGACGGTCCTGGTAACCGTCTCGGAGCTGGCTCAGCACGCTGATCAGCGTGCGTCCAGTCAGTGCGTCGATCTCGTCGAGAAACAGCACTAACGGCCGGGGGCATGCCTGCGCCCACGCGGTCAACGCCGCGGACATCAGCCCCCCGGCCGAGGCGTCAGGCCACTCCGGCGGCCGCAGATCAGGCGGGAGGTTCGCCCGCGCGGCCGACCGGGCCCGATCGAGAACCGCCCTGGTGGCGGCGCCGACGTCGTCCCCCCATGCCCGGCCGGTCTCCAGCGACAACACAACGGCCGCGTAGTGCCCGCCGGCTGTCAGGTCGGACGCGAGCGCCCGCAGCGCGGTCGTCTTCCCGGTCTGGCGCGGGGCATGCACCACGAAGTAGCTTTCCCGCTCGACCAGCGCGGGCACCTCGGGCAGCCGGGCCGCCGCCGGCAGCATGTAGTTCTTGATCGGTTCGCACGGCCCCGCCGTGTTGAACCAACGCGCCACCACCCACCACCCCCGACCGGGATCCGACGATCAGAACCACTCTACGGAGCGGCGCGCGGCCGCCCGTGGACCTGGACAGAGCGAGGCCGGCTCGCGGCCGTGGCGGCGAGCGGCGCCGCCAGCGCGCCGAGGAGCGCGACCGACGACGAGCGTCTGCATGAGGGCGTACCCGAAGACCGCCGCGACCAGCGCGGCCAGGATCCGCGCCGAGCCGGCGGCCGGACCCGGCACGCTCGTGGTGTCGCCCGTACCGGACGCCACGCCTGCCCCGGACACCACGCCTGCCCCGGACACCGCGATCGTCGTGCGCGCCGAGGCCGGATGTTCCTTCACGGCCCATGGCGTAAAGGGAGTTTTCCGCACGAAGGGCGGGAACCTGGACCGCTGGGAGATTCTACGTATGGCCGTTCACCACTGAGAGGCTATTGAGTCTCTCGATGGGCTTCCTGGCCCCTGGTCCCGATCGCTGACCGCCGCGGGCCTCAGAGAGCTCAAACTTCCGTCGCCGCGTCTGGCGGCTGAGTTCCCGTCGGCCAGCCCACCGTAAGCGGTCAGGCCGCCGCGGGGAGCTTGCCCGGGTTGAGCAGGCCGTCAGGGTCGAAGCGCGCGGCGGCGGCTCGGATGAGGTCGAGCCGGCCGTGGTGCAGGACCCAGGTGTGCGGGTCGTCGACGTAGACCTCTACGGCGGCCAGCTCCGCCATCTGGCGGTAGAGGACGTCGGGGCCGTCGTAACGCAGGAACAGCATGCTGACCCAGTCGTGGCCGCCGTCGGCCATCCGGAAGCCCTCAAGGTGGATCAGCGAATCGGGGACGGCGGCGGCGACATCGGCCCGCCGCCGGGTCAGCCCCGGCCCCATGCACTGCAGATGCGTCAGCTCCGGGCGCAGCTTGCGCACCCGGTGCGTGGTGTGGTTGTACGACATCGACGCGATCAGCGCCGGACCCTTCGGCCGGACCGCGTCGACCCGGCCGCCGTGGCGCTCGACGACGGCGGACGCCGCCGCGACCGAGTCGGCGGTGATGATCCCGCGCACGCTCACCCGGTCGACGGGCATCGCCGGGTCCAGCGGGCGGTAGGTCGCGACGATCCCGGCCTCATCCAGGGAGACCAGCCGGGGCGTCGGCGCCAGGGCGAACAGCTCCTCGCCGGCCGCGAGCGCGCCGGGTAGCGTCGGGAACGAGGAGAACAGCCCGGTCCAGTCCCGGGCCGGGCGCAGCGCGACGGTGGCCGCCGAGATCACCCCGGACACGCCGAAGGCATGGGCCATCGCCGTGTTGTCCGGGTAGCCGACCTCGACCGGCGTCGCGTCGTCCGTGCAGGGCACGACGGTCAGCGAGCGCAGGTAGCCGTCCCAGATCGCGCCGTTGGCGATCGAGCCGGTGCCGCCGGAGCCGCCGGCGATGAAGCCGGCGACGGTGCTGCCGACCGTGGAGGGCAGGATGGCCAGCTCCTGGCCGGTGGCGCGGGCCGCCTTCTCCAGCATGACGAACGACGCGCCAGCCTCGGCGGTGATCCAGCCGTCGGTCACCTCCAGGATCCGGGTGGCCAGGCTGGTGTCGATGACGAGGCCGCCGTACAGCGGGATGCCCTGGCCGTAGTTGCCGGTGCCCTGCCCGCGCACGGTGACCGGCACCCGGTGGCGGTGGGCCGCGCCGACGGCGGCGGCGATTCCGGCCGCGTCGGCCGGCCGGGCGACGACGTCGGCCACCCCGCCGGGCAGCAGCGGTTGCAGGACCGGGCTCATGTGGGCCCAGTCGGTGGACGCGGTCAGCCGGCTGCCGTCGTCGCGCAGCACCGCGGCCGGGCCGAGCAGGTCGGCGAGTTCGGCGGCCAGCGCCTCGACGGTGGCCGCCGGCAGGGGCGTGGCCGCGGGCAGCTCGGCCCGGGGGTAGCCCGGCAGCGTCCGGCCGCGGCTGCCAGCGAGCGTCTTCGCGAGAGTCGAGTCGGACATGCTGATCAAACCATCCGGTCGCGGGAGTCGCGGGAGTCGGGAGGACCGGCGCCCGGGGCCGGGGGTCCGGTGGCGGTCGCCGGCGGCCGGCGCCGGACGCGGGCGTCTGCCCGCGTTCGGCGCCGGAGGGCTCAGCGCCGAGCGCGGGCTAGGACGTCAGCCCGATCTTGGGGTCGATGAACTTGTTGGTCTCCAGGTCAGCGGCAGTCAACCCGGGTTTGATCGGCTTGTTCTGGGCGGCGACGATCGGGCCCATCTGCCCGATGAGCTTGGTGGTCCGGGCGTCGTTGAAGTTGCCGAGCGTGCTGTCGGTGCCGTTGCCGATGATGCCGAGCGACTTCATCGTGGCGGCGGCGTAGTCAGCGGTGCCCTGGGAGTAGACCCAGCCGTTGTTGTACTTGCCGACCAGGTCGAGGATCAGCTTCACGGCCGGCGCCGGGTTGTTGACGTAGTCGACGACCGCCTGCTGCATGATCGGGACGAGCTTGGTCAGGCACGGGGTGAGGCTGGCCAGCTTGTCCTGCCGGACGCCGATGGCCTGCTGGTAGAAGTCGAAGCCGGCGTCCGCGATGAGCTGGTACTTCAGCGGCTTGTCCCAGGAGCGGACCTCGTGCGACCAGATGTAGGGCTCGGCGGTGGCGAAGCCCTGCACGGCGTCCTTGCCGCCGGAGGCGACGAAGTTCGTCGGCGTGCCGTCGTAGCTGCCGTCGACCTGGGACTTCTTCAGGATGCCCGAGCCGGTCAGGTAGTCCATGTAGAACGAGCCCTGGTAGTAGAGCACCTTGGTGTTGGTCTTGCCGATGTCGGCGATGGTCTTGAAGCCCGGGTAGGCGTCGGGCGACCACTGGATGATCTGCGGGCTCTTCTCCAGCCCGGCCATGACCATGACGGTCGGCTGGGTCTTGGACAGCGCGACCGTCTCGTCCGACTCGAGGTAGCCGAGGGTGATCGAGGAGTCCTTGTAGAGCTGTGAGGTCACCGTCTGGTACCCGATGGCCGGGCCACCCGCGCGAATCTGGATCTTTACGCCGGTGTCGACGTTGCCGTGGGCGACGAGCTCACCGGTGACCGTCTTGGCCTTGGTGTCGATCGTCGGGTTCGGCCCGACGAGCTGGTACTGGCCGCCGTGCTCGGCCTCCGGGTTCCAGTCGGTCTGGAGCACGATCGTCGCCGGGCAGCCGGCCGCCTTCAGGTCGGTCGCGGCTGTCGCCGGCGCCAGCGATGCCGACGCCGAGGTGGTGCCGCCACCCGACGAGCCGCTGCTGCCGCAGGCGCTGACCAGGAGCAGCGCGGCACCGGCCGCCGCGGCGGCCGCGGCCTTCACCGCGCCGCCTCGTGATGTGATCAAGAAACTTCCTCCGTATGCCGTAGCGCGCGCCGGTACCCATCGGCGAGCCCGCGCTGACGCTGACAGTTCCCCCTTGCAAACCCAGGACCGCCGAGGCAAGACCCGCGCTCAACCCGTTGTCCTGGGAGTCCGTGATGCCGGCCCGTGCCGGCGCTACCCCTTGTCCGGCTGGTACCAGCGCCCGACCACGCGCCGCCCCAGCCAGCCGAAGAAGACGAAGACGACCACGCCGAGCAGGCTGGCCACGACGACCGTCGCCCACAGCCGCTCTCCCTCGAGCAGCGAGGTGAACACCGACATGTTGGTGCCCAGGCCGGGAGGGCCCTGCTTGAAGAACATCTCGCCGACGATCGCGCCGATGACCGAAAACCCGGCCGCGAGCCGGAAACCGGTGAACATCGCCGGCAGCGCGGCCGGCAGCTGGAGCTTCCACAGTCGCGTCAGCCGCCCGGCGTGGTGCAGGGTGAACAGCTCGTGCTCGGCCCGGGCCGCCGACTGGAGGCCCATGAGCGTGTTGAACACGATCGGCGAGAACGAGATGATCACACAGACGATGACCCGGCTGGTCAGCGCGAAGCCGAAGAAGAAGGCGAGCATCGGGGTCAGGGCCAGGATCGGGACGACCTGCACGACCACGACCCACGGGTAGAACGAGCGCTCGATCCACTTGGCCTGCGACATCACGATGGCCAGGGCCACCCCGAGGACGATCGCGATAGCGAGCCCCATCAGCGAGACCTCGGTCGTCCGCTGCAACGCGCTCATCATCGTCCGGAAGTTCTTGCCGTCGAAGAAGCCGACGGACAGGACCTTGTCCGGCGCCGGCAGCATGAAGCGCTGCTGCCTGTTCAGGACGAGCTCGGTGACCGCGTACCACAGGCCGATCACGACGGCGAAGACCACGACCGGCGGGAACGTGACGCGGGCGATGTTCGCGAACCGGCCGTCCGGACGGGCTCGGCTCCCGGTCGGCGCCGGCGCCAGCGCGGCCAGGCCCGGGTCGGCGGCGGGCGCCGCCGTCGTCACAGCCGCCGTCGTCACGCCGGGCTCGGCCACGCCGGGCTCGGCCACGGCTGCGTCGGTGGCGGTGCCGCTCATCGGGGGCGTCTCCTTGTCGGCGCGCTCGACGGTGCCGGCGCCCGGGGCGCCGGTCGCAGCGGTGTCGGCCTGGCTCATCCGGCGTTCCGCAGGTGGTGGGAGACCTCGCCGCACAGCGCGCCGAACTCCGGGGTGTAGCGCAGGTCGGGCACCCGCGGGTAGTCGAAGGGGACGGGGATGTCGGCCAGCACCCGTCCCGGCCGGCCACTCATCACCACGACCCGGGTGGAGAGGAACACGGCCTCGGCCACCGAGTGGGTCACGAACAGCCCGGCGAAGCCGGACAGGGCGAACAGCCGGAGCAGCTCCTCGTTGAGCCGCTCCCGGGTGATCTCGTCCAGGGCGCCAAACGGCTCGTCGAACAGGAACAGGTCCGGGTCGAGCACGAGCGAGCGGGCCAGCGAGGTCCGCATCCGCATACCGCCGGACAGCTCGTGCGGCAGGTGCTTCTCGAAGCCGGTCAGGCCGACCAGCTCGATCGCCTCGGCCACGCGGCGGGTCCGGGTCGCCTTGTCGACCTTCTCCAGCTCGGCGAACAGCCCGACGTTGTCCTTGACCGAGCGCCAGGCCAGCAGCGTCGCGTCCTGGAAGACGTAGCCGACCGAGCGGGAGGACACGTCCGCGGCGCCCTCGCTGACCGCGTCCAGTCCGCTGGCGATCCGCAGCAGCGTGCTCTTGCCGCAGCCGGACGGGCCGACGATCGAGACGAACTCGCCGCGGTGGATGGTCAGGTCGACCCCGGTGAGCGCGACCGTCCCGTCCTTGAAGCGTTTGGCGACGTCGGCGAAGCGCAGGGCGGGCGGGCCGGCCGAAGTCGCCCGAGGCGCGGCTTTGACCGCGCCCGCATTGGCGGTTTCCGGCGCGGATCGCGCCTGCAGAGGCACGCTGGGTGAGGTTGCGGCGGTCACGAGTCGACCTCCTGGAAGGGTCGGCGTTCGGGCCGGTCGGGCCGGGCGGTACCGGCGGATGCCGTCGATGTCGGTGCCGTAACGGAGCTGGTCGAAGCGGGCGGCACGGGGCGAGGCGCCGCAATCTCGGACGTAACGGTAGTGCGCGCCGCGATGCGGCCAGCACGCCATACCGTGCGAGCGGCCGGCGCGGCCGCCAGCGCCTCCAGGGCGTCAGCGGCCGGTAACGCGATGAGGTCGGCCGGCGCGCCGACGACGAGGCCGACGGGCGGCAGGCCGAGCGCCCGGCGGGGCGCGGCGGTGACCGTGTCCAGGGCGGCCGGCCCGTCGAGGTGGCCGCAGGCGACCATCAGCGCGGCCGTCTCGCACGGGTCGGCCCGCCCGACCGGGTTGAACGGGTCGCGCAGGTTGTCGCCGCCGGCGGCCACGGTCGCTCCGGCCGCGCGAAGCGGGCCGACGGCGGTCAGGCCCCGGGGTGGCGCGACCGGATGGTCCCTCCCCTGCAGGTAGAGGTTGGTCTGCGGCAGCGCGACGACCGCGATGCCGGCGGCGGCGACCCGGTCGGCCAACCGGAGCTGGATCGAGGGCGGCTGGGCGGCCAGGCTCACGCAGTGGCTGGCCGTCGCGCCGTACTCGAAGCCGGTGCGGGCGACCAGGTCGGCCAGGACGTCCAGGGTGAGCACCGCGGGATCGAGTGTCTCGTCGGTGTGCAGGTCGAGGGGCACCCCGGCCTCGCCCGCCGCGTCCAGGCAGATCGCGACGCCCTTCGCCGGCTCCTCGTCGAGGAACGGGCAGCCGCCGGCGACGTCGGCGCCCTCGCGCAGGGCCCGGCGCAGGTCGGCGCCGGCCGCCCCGGCCAGCGGGTGGGAGACGAGCGCGACGAGCTGGAGGTCGACCAGCCCGCGCCAGGCCTCCCGGACCTCGACCAGCGCCGCCAAAGCGACCATCCCGGCCTCGGCGCCGACGTCGACGTGGGTGCGCACGGCGGTCGTCCCGTGGGCGAGATAGGTGCGCAGGGCCGCGTTCGCCCGGGCCGCGTAGTCGGCGGCGGTCAGCTCGGTTTGGATGGCCCGCATCGCCGTGATCGCGCCGAGCAGGTCGCCGGTCGGGTTGGCGGCCCGGGAGACGGTCAGCGCCTTGTCCAGGTGCGCGTGCGGCTCGACGAAGGACGGCAGCAGGACACGTCCGGTCAGGTCCAGGTCCGGCTCGGCGTCCTGGGTGTCCTGGCCGTCCTGGGTGTCCTGGGTGTCCTGGCCGGAGCTGGACGACACGGAGCCCGCCGAGCTGGAGCCCGCCGGGACGACCTGCGCCACCCGGCCGCCGGCCAGCTCGACGTCGACACGGGCGCCGTCGGCCGTCCGGGCCGAGCGCAGCCAGGTCATGACGCGTCCCGCCTCATCATCCGCGACTCACGGTCATGTGCGCGTCACGCCCGCGGCGCCGGCTGAGTGTTCACCACATCAACATCATGCTGTATTTCCGACTGAAACGGGTTTCAGCTCGTTAAAAGATGAGTTTCGCGAGCGGCCGGACCGCCGGGCTGACCAGGACCGCCGGACGCGGGTAGGGCAGCATCAGCCGGATGAACAGTGGCCTGCCCGCCCACCAGACCGCCGGCGAGGGCTGGGCGGCCGCGGCGGCGGCCTGCCCCAAGCGGATGCGCTACGGGCCCTGCGCCGGTGTCCTCGACGGCGACGGCGACGACCGCGACGACGACCGCGACGGCGCCGCCGGGAACACCGAAGAGCGGCACGGCGTGGGCGCGTGTGAGGTCCCCGGGTTCGGGCCCTGCGCGTTCCTGCCGCTGCTCGCGGACGACGGGTGGCGGCCGGGCCGGCTGCCCGAGCCCCCGCCCACGGGCGCGCCCCTGAACCCGGCGGCCGCCGCCGCGCGTTCGGCGGCCGGGCGCCGGGCGTTGATCGTGGCCGATCTGCCGGCTCCGCCCTGCTCGGGCGCGGGGTTACGGGCGAGCGCGGCGGAGCTTTCCGGCGTCGTCGACGCCTGCCTGCTCGGCGACCACGGCGGGGCCCGGGTCCAGTTCCCGCCCTCCTACCGGGCCCGGCTGCTGGCCGAGGCGGGGGTGGGCGCCTGGGTCGGGATCAACTGCCGGGACCGCAACCGGGTCGCGCTGGACGGTGAGCTGGCCGCCTGCGCCGACGCCGGGGCCGTGGCCGTCCACTGCGTGACCGGCGACCACCAGGCGCTCGGCCACCGCCCGGACGCCCCCGGAGTGTTCGACCTGGACAGCGTCGAGCTCGTCGCGCTGGCCGCCGGCCGGGGGATGCTCTGCTCGGTCGCCCACGCGCCCACCGCGCCGCCGCGCCCGGCCCGCCTGCCCCGGCTGCTGGCCAAGGCCCGGGCCGGGGCGGACGTCGTGTTCGTCGACCACTGCGGCGGGCCGGGGCCGGTCAGCGCGGCTGTCGCGGCCCTGCGCGCGGCCGGCTTCGCCGGGCTGGTGCTGGCCTGCGTGCCGGTGGTGACCGACGCGGCGACCGCCGCCGTCGTCGCCTCGTTCGCGGCCGACCGGCTGCCGCCCGGGCATCTGGCGGCGATCCTGGGTGCCGACGACCCCGCGGCGGCCGGCATCGCCGCCACCGTCGAGCTCGCCCTCGCGACGGCGGCGCTGCCGGGCGTGGACGGCGTCAACCTCTCCGGCGGCACCGAGCCCGGCCAGGAGCTGACCGCCGCCCGCGCGCTCGGGACGGTCGGCCGCCAGCTGCGCGAACGCCTGCCGGCGGGTTAGCCGGGACGGGCCGGCCCCGTGGTCAGAACCGCAGGAGCGCGGCCTCGGTGGTCAGGCCCGGCCCGAACGCGATCATCACCCCGTACTCGCCCGGGGCGGGCCGGCTCTCGCGCAGGACCCGCTCCAGGACCAGCAACACGGTCGCGGACGAGCAGTTGCCGTAGTCGGCCAGGACGCCGAGCGACGCCGCCCGCTGCTCGGCGCTCAGGCCGAGGGCGTCACCGACCTTGTCGACGATGCGCGGCCCGCCGGGGTGGATCGCCCAGTGCCGGACTTCGGCGGCGTCCAGACCGCGCGGGGCGAGCAGGTCGGTGAGGAACGCCGGCGTGGTCGCGGCAAGCATCGAGGGGATCTCGGGCGACAGGCGCAGCCGGAAGCCGTCCTCGCGCACCCGGATCGTCATCGCCTCGGCGGTGCCGGGGAAGGTCCGGGCCAGCGTGGAGAGCACGGCCGGGGCGCCCGGCACCGGCGCTGTGGCGGTCGCGGGCCCGGCCGCGGCCGGGGTCACGGAGCCGGCCGCCGCGCCGAGCAGCATCGCCGCGCAGGCGTCGCCGAACAGGCCGTGGACGATCGCCTGCTCGGCACTGGCCTCGCCCCGGACGTGCAGAGAGGTCAGCTCGACGCAGCAGAGCAGGACGAGCTCCCCCGGACGGGCCGCGATCGCGTCGAGGGCCGTCCGCAGCCCGGTCAGCGCGGCATAGCAGCCCATATGGCCGATGAAGGTCCGGCGCGTCTCGGGACGCAGGCCCAGCTGCTGGGCCAGCGCGGCCTGCGGCCCGGGGCAGGCGTATCCGGTCGTGCTGACCATGATGAACGTCCCGACCCGGGCCGGGTCGACGCCGTCGAGCACCGCCGCCAGCGAGCGCCGGCCCAGCGCCAGGGTCTCCCGCTCCCAGGCGTCGACCCGGGCGCCGAGCGCTGGGAAGCCGGCGGCCAAGTCGACCCGCGGGTCCCACGTGAAGAAGCGGCGGCGGACCCGGGTGGCCTCGACGAACAGCCGCCGCGCGTCGGGAACGTCTTGGTAGAGCTGGGCGTAGAAACCGTCGAAGACGTCGGTCTGGTCGATGCGCGCGGCCGGCGCGGCCGAGCCGAGCGCGAGCACCGCGGCCGCCGGCGGGGTCGGGGCGGGCGGGCCCGCGACGTCGGTCGCGGCTGGGTACGGGGACGGCGCTCGGCTCAACGGGACGGCGACGGGACTCCCGGTGGTGGTCACAGCGGCTCCGACCAGGCCTTTCACTGCGGGGACGGCGTCGGCCCGGGTGGATGGACGGCTCCCGCCGCCAGCGTCGGCGTCGGTGGGAGAGGCATTGAGTGAAACACGTCGACGATCTCCGCCGAGTCACTTTCGGTTGCCTGGGTCGGAATCCGCGCACGGCCACCGTCGGCGGCCTTGACGGTCGGCCTCGGTGGTCGGCCTCGGCGGTCGGCCTCGCCGCATGACCGGGTCGCGCGCCCCGCGACCAGGGCCGGCACCAGTGGGTAATCACCATCGGGGGATGCCTGAAGGTCCGAATCCCTGGTGGGACGGCCCTCGCCCGAGGGAGATCAATGATGTTCTTCCAGGCCGCCCTTGATGTCCGTAATATCCGCCTCGGGCGGGCTAGGTCGGGCTCCGGACGCGGGCGGGAGCCCCCGACATACATGAGGGCGGTTCCATCGGTGACGCTCAATGACGACCAGAGATGGCTGACGGCGAGCTGGCCCCAATGGCCGGTGGATCCGATCAGCGACGAGATCCGCACCATCGAGACGCCGAGCGGGCCGATCACGGTCAGCGGTGAGCAGGTCCTCCCGGTGGGATGGCCCGCCGACTCCGGCCCGTACGTCCCGACGGCGTTCACCGCGGATCCCCTGGTCGAGAACCCGTACGCCCCGGTCCAGCCGGCCGCTGACCAGTACGCCGCCGACCCGTTGGCGCCGGCCCCCCGGTTCGCGCCGGGCGTGGCGGGCGGGCCGGGGGCGCTCGGCGCGCCGACCGGTCCGGGGCCGCTCCCCGACCCCCGGCTGGCGCCCGACCCCCGGCTGGCGCCCGACCCCCGGCTGGCGCCCGACCCCCGGCTGGCGCCCGACCCCGGGCTGGATCCCGGGACCGGCGCGGTGCCGGTGACCTACCCGCTGTCCGGCCCGATGTCGACGACCGCCTTCTCGGCGCCGCCGTCCCAGCCGACGAGCCTTCCGTGGGCGACCACCCCGCCGGCGGTCATGCCGCCGGCGGGCACCGGGCCGGCTCCGGCGGCCGCGGCGGCTCCAGCGACGCCAGTGGCCCTGGCTGCTCCGGCGGCCCCCGCGGCCGGTGAGCGCGGGTCCGGCGACAGTCCCCTGAGCAAGGGCCGGGACGGCGCCAGCCCAATCAGCGCCCGGCCGGACGCCACCAGCCCGATCACCACCGGCCTGGCCACCACCAGCCCGGACGCGACCCGGTCGGACGGCGCCCGCCCGGACGAGGACGGGCCGCTCGCGGACTGGGGGCCCGGCGGCCCGCGTCCCGTCCAGCCGCCCACCCTGAACATCCCCCGCTCCGGCGGGCGGCGGCGCGCGGGCGGGTCCGGTGGCGGCCAGTCCGCAGACCGCGAGATGGTCGAGCGCTACCGCGAGTACCTGGAGTCCGAGCGCCGCTCGGCCGCCCTCTACCGGGACCTGGCCGAGCTCGGCGACGACGAGCAGAAGGCCGTGCTGCGCCAGCTCGCCGACGTCGAGGACGACCACGCCGCGTACTGGGTCGACCGGCTGCGCAGCATGGGCGAACGGCCTCCCGGCCGGCGCCGCCCCCCGGCCGGCCCGCGCCAGAAGCTCGTGCTGTGGCTGGCCCGGCGCTTCTCCCCCGACGCCGTGCTCCCCGCGCTCGAGCGGGGCGAGTGGGCCAGCGCCGGCCGCTACGACGCCGAGCTCGCGGCCGCGCCCGGTATGCGCATCGACGAACGCGACCACGCGCGGATGCTGGCCGGGATGTCGCTGCGGCGGGTCAGCAAGGGCGGGATCGGCGCCGGGGAGAACTGGCACCGCGGCGACCGGTCAGGGGCGCTGCGGGCGGCCGTGTTCGGCGTCAACGACGGGCTGGTGTCGAACACGTCGCTGGTGCTCGGGTTCGTCGGGTCGGGTTCGTCGGCGCACAACGTCCTACTGGCCGGGGTGGCGGGCCTGCTGGCCGGAGCGTTCTCGATGGGCGCCGGCGAGTTCGTCTCGGTGGCCAGCCAGCGGGAGATGTACGAGGCCGAGATCGAGCTGGAGCGCCGCGAGCTGGCGGAGTTCCCCGAAGGTGAGGAGCGCGAGCTGGCGCTGCTCTACCAGGTCAAGGGCCTGTCCAAGGAGAAGGCTGAGGAGACCGCCCGCTCGATCCTGGCGAACCCGGACACGGCCCTGGACACCCTGGCCAAGGAGGAGCTCGGCCTGGACCCGGACGAGCTGGGCTCGCCCTGGACGGCGGCCGGCTCCAGCGCGCTGTCGTTCACCGCCGGAGCGCTGGTCGTCGTGCTGCCCTTCCTCGTCGGCTCGGGGGTCGCGGCGACGACGGTGGCCGTGATCGGCGCGGCGATCGCGCTGGCCGTCGTCGGCGGTGGCCTGAGCCTGCTGTCCGGCAACTCGCCGCGCCGGGGGGCGCTGCGGCAGCTGGCGGTGGGCGGACTGGCCGCGACCGCCTCGTTCCTCATCGGGACGCTGATCGGCGTCGGCGGCGGCTGAGCCGGTCCGTTCGTTCGTCGACGGCCGCCGGCCCGGACGGCGGGTACCGGCGGCTGTGGCATCCTGGTCAGCCGCCGGCAACCCGTTCTCTGCCCCGAAGGTCCCGCGTGAGCCGACTCGCCCTGTATGCCGCCGCGTTCGTCGCGGGCGTCGTGGCCCTACCGTTCATCGGCCTGAGCAGCGTATGGGGAACCATCATCTCGGGTTTCCTCGTCGGCCTCGTTATCCCGCTGGTCGAGGGAATTGCCGACGAGACGCCGCGGTTCGTGTTCTGGCTGCGCTCGGCGCGCCTCGGCGGCGAGCGGGTGCGGATCTCCGCGTCATACCTGTACCGCATCAAGGTCGACGGCGAGTATCTCCTGGTTCGCAGCAACCGGCGCCGCGACCATTTCCAGCCCGTCGGCGGGGTGTTCAAGGCGCTCCCGGACGGGCGGGCTTATCTCCAGTCGATCGGCGCGCTGGACGACACCCTCATCCAGATCGACCACAGCAGCCGCGACGACCTGCGCATTCGCCTTCCGGGTAAGCGGCTGCCCGAGTTCCTCCGTTGGTATGACAGCCGCCTAGGCCGGGAGTCGGATGCCTGGCGGGAGTTCCACGAGGAGCTCATCGCCCCCGGCATCCTGGACCGCGACGTGTTTCCCTACGCCTACGCCCGGTTCGTCCGCCAGGTACGCACACCGATCCGCTACTCGGCGCCGGCACAGTCCGCCGAACTGCTCATCGCCGACATCTACGAGCTGCTGCCCACCGGGCCGCAGCTGGCTGAGCTCGAGCGCCTGCGCGCCGACGGCCACCCGGACATCCGGTGGGCCGACGAGGGGCGGATCCGCCGCCGCGGTGCCGAGCCCGGAGCACCGATGGGCTTCCCGATCCCCGAGACGGCCGAGTGGACGCTCTGATCAGCCGCCTGAGACCTCGCGCGCAACCGCGCGCGGGCCGCCGGGCCAGCTCCTACGCTGGAGCGGCGGGAGCGCTCCGCTTCTACACCCGCCCCAAGTTCTACACCCGCCCCAAGGTGATCACGTCCCGCTGGCCGGACGCGACGCCGACCGCCGTCGACCTGGGCTTCCCCCGGAACCGCTGACCCCCCTTTTCCCGCCTTCGTACTCCCGTCCCTGTTCCCCCACCTGTGGAGCGAGCGTTGATCGACCTCGAGCTGGCCGACGGCCTGGCCGTCATCACCGTCAACCGGCCGGAGAGCCGCAACGCGCTCTCGCTCGCCGCCATGGCCGAGCTGGACAAGGCGGTCGACGCGGCGGCCGGCGCCGACGCGCTGGTGCTGACGGGGGCGGGCGATCGCGCCTTCGTGTCGGGCGGTGACCTGAAGGAGCTGCACGCGATCCGGACCGAGGAGGAGGTCGCCGCCGTCACCGAGCGGATGCGGTCGGTCTGCGACCGGCTGGCCGCCTTCCCGACCCCGGTGATCGCCGCGCTCAACGGGCACGCGATCGGCGGTGGTGCCGAGCTGGCGGTCGCGGCCGACATCCGGATCGCGGCCGGCGACATCCGGATCGCCTTCAACCAGGCGACGCTCGGGCTGATGCCGGCCTGGGGCGGCGGCGAGCGGCTGGCCCGGCTCGTCGGGCCGGGCCGGGCCCTGCTGATCGCCGGGACGGGGCGGATGCTCGGCGCGGCCGAGGCGGCCCAGCTCGGCCTCATCGACGAGGTCCTGCCCCGGGCCGAGTTCGCCGCCGGCTGGCGGGCGAGTGCCCGCGCGCTGGCCAGCCGCCCGGCCCGGGAGGTGAAGCGGCTGGTCACCGGCGCGCTGCCGCCGGCGGAGGCGCTGGCGACCTTCACCAGCCTGTGGCTGTCGGAGGAGCACTGGGCCGCTCTCGACGCGGTGCTGAGCCGGGGGCGCGGCCGCTGAGGCCCCATCCAGCCGTCCAGCCCGGCGGCGATCGCGGCACCTCTCCGGGGGACGGCCGCACAAGTGCTGTTGGGCGTTCGCTTCGGTCACTTCGGACCCGTATGGGAAGGCATTAGTACCCGACTCCGGAGACACGATGTAGTTAAGTTGTAACCACACGTAGCTACCCGTTAGCCTGCGGCGGATGACTGAACGTGACGAGCGCCCGAGGGTCAAAGGCCGCGTCTTCAGCCACGGCCCGGCGCTGAGCATCCTCGCCGTCCACAGCTACTACCGCCAGCAAGGCGGCGAGGATGTCTCGTTCACGACTGACGTCGCGCTGCTGCGCGCGTCCGGGCACCGGGTGGTCACGCTGACGGCGTCCAACCGGGATCTCGACCGGCAGGGCCCGGTCCGCCGGGCCGCCAACGCCGTCTGGAACAGCGCCCGCGCCGACGACGTCGGCCAGGCCATCGCCGCGGCGGCGCCCGACATCGTGCTGGTAAACAACCTGTTCCCCGGGCTGTCGGGCAGCGTGCTGCGCGCGGCCGCCGACGCCGGCGTCCCGACCCTGATCGCCGTGCGGAACTACCGCCTGGCCTGCATCGCGGGAACGCTCTTCCGCGACGGCGGCCCATGCGAGACATGCCTGAGCCCGGCCGCCCGGCCGCTGGCGCTAACCCGGCGCTGCTATCGCGGCGGCGTCGCCGAGTCGGCGGTCGCGCTGGCCTCGCAAGCCGTCACCCGGCGCTACCTCTACGCTCCGACCACCTACTTCGCTCCCGTCTCCGGCCACGTCGGTGTCTTCCTACGCGAGCTTGGCGTCCCGGCCGGGCGAATCTTCGTCCGACCGAACACGGTGCTGCCCGTACCCACTCCGGGGACGGCGGCGGACGACGTCGTGTTCGCCGGCCGTTTCGAGCCCGAGAAGGGGGTGCTCGAGGCAATGGAGGCGTTCCGCCGGTCGCGCCGGCCGGGCGATCGGATGACCGTCATAGGAGACGGCTCGCTGCGGGCGACCGTGGCCGCGCGGTCCGGAGCGGGGATCGAGGTGTGTCCGCCCAGCCCGCACCAGGCGGTCCTGGCTCGGCTGGCCCGGGCCAGGATGACGATCGTGCCCTCGCTGTGGCCGGAGCCGTTCGGCCGGGTCGCCGTGGAGAGCCTGGCTCAGGGCACACCCGTGGTCGTTGCGGCCCGGGGTGGGCTGAGCGAGATCCCGGAGCACGGGGTGAGCGGACTGATCACCGAACCCACGTCGGTCGCGGGTCTGACGGCGGCGGTGGACGAGATGCTGCACGAGCCGTACTGGGCCGCGGACGGTCGCGACCGAGCCCGGGAGCGCTTCGAGGCCCACTTCTCTCCGTCCATCGTGGCGAAGCGGTTCGATGAGACCTTCGCGGCGATCCTCGGGCGGCGCGGGGCGGACGGCGCGGCCCAACCGGCGGACCCGGCCGACCCGGCCGACCCGGCCGACCCGGCCGACCCCGCCGGCGAGCTCGGCGCGGGCGCGGCAGCTTCCTGACCTTCGCGATCTACCTAGCTGCATTTTGCAGGCATCATGCATGCATGATGGTGGCGATCATGGTACGAGATGTGCCGGAAGACGTACGGGACGCGCTCGGGCAGGAAGCTCGCCGGAACGGCCAGTCGCTGCAGGCATTTCTGCTGAGTGTGCCCACCCGCCAGTCACGGTTCGCCCGGAACCGGCAGATCCTTGCTGACGCGGAAGCGAGGCTCGCCGCGGGCGGTGGCGCGGCGGCGGATGCGCCTGATGCTGCCGACGTACTGGTCGCGGCCCGTGCCCAACGCCTCGAGAATCTGCTGAGATCTGATCCAGGAACAGACGACCGCGGATGATCGTAGTGGGTGCCTCCGTCCTCGCGGATGCTCTGGTCTACCCCAACGACCGAGGGGCGCGAGCCCGTTCTCTCCTCGACGAGGACGTCTCGCCCGTCGACAGGAGCCCGGAGGATTCGGTCGTGGCGTGGGCGACCCGGTCGTCCTGCCGGAACAGTTCGTAGAACTCGTCGATCACCACGAGAACTCGGGCGAGGTGGGGATCGTTGGGGTCCGCCGCGGCGCGGCGGACCCCAACGCGGGCCGGGCGGGCCGGGATCAGGAGGCGGCGGCGCGCAGGGCGTCGGCGCGGTCGGTGTTCTCCCAGGTGAACTCGGGCAGGTCACGGCCGAAGTGGCCGTAGGCAGCGGTGCGGGCGTAGATGGGCCGCAGCAGGTCGAGGTCGCGGATGATCGCGGCCGGGCGGAGGTCGAAGACCTCGCCGACGGCCCGGACGATGGCGTCCGGCGCGACCTGCTCGGTGCCGAACGTCTCGACGAACAGGCCGACCGGCTCGGCCTTGCCGATGGCGTAGGCGACCTGGAGCTCGACCCGGCGGGCCAGCCCGGCGGCGACGACGTTCTTGGCCACCCAGCGCAGGGCGTAAGCGGCCGAGCGGTCGACCTTGGACGGGTCCTTGCCGGAGAACGCGCCGCCGCCGTGGCGGGCGTAGCCGCCGTAGGTGTCGACGATGATCTTCCGGCCGGTCAGGCCGGCGTCACCCTGCGGGCCGCCGACCTCGAAGCGGCCGGTCGGGTTGACCAGCAGCCGGTAGCCGTCGACCTCGAGGTCGAGGCCCTCCTCGGCCAGCCGCTTGAGCTCCGGCTCGACGACGTGCTCGCGGATGTCGGGGGCGAGCGTGGCGGCCAGGTCGATGTCGGCGGCGTGCTGGCTGGACACGACGACCGTGTCGAGGCGGACAGGGCGGTCGCCGTCGTACTCGATCGTCACCTGGGTCTTGCCGTCCGGGCGCAGGTAGGCGACCGTCTGGTCACGGCGGACGTCGGCCAGGCGGCTGGCCAGCCGGTGGGCCAGCGTGATCGGCAACGGCAGCAGCGCGGACGTCTCGTCGGTCGCGTAGCCGAACATGAGCCCCTGGTCGCCGGCGCCCTGCTGGGCCAGCGCGTCCTCGGCGCCCTCGAGGCGGGCCTCGTAGGCCTGGTCGACGCCCTGCGCGATGTCGGGCGACTGCGAGCCGATCGAGACCAGGACGCCGCAGGTCGAGCCGTCGAAGCCCTTGGCCGACGAGTCGTAGCCGATGTCGAGGATCTTCGCCCGGACGATGGACGGGACCTCGACGTAGGCGTCGGTCGTCACCTCCCCGGCCACGTGCACCTGGCCGGTGGTGAGCAGCGTCTCGACCGCCACCCGGGAGCGCGGGTCGGCGGCCAGGAAGGCGTCCAGCAGCGAGTCGCTGATCTGGTCGGCGATCTTGTCGGGATGGCCTTCGGTGACGGATTCGGAGGTGAACAGCCGGCGGGACATTACAGACCTCGTTTCATTGTCAGGTGACAGACGGCACGTCGCCGGATTGGCCGGGCGACGCCGGCAGAACTATTGATGAAAAAATGTGAGGAATCGGGGTCGGCTACGCCGCTCGCATACCGGCGCTCTCCGGGAACGCCGGTGGAATGAAGCTCAGCCCGCCGTACAGGCGCCCCGCCGGTAGTCCCAGGTGGCCCGCGGCAGCGCCCCGCGTCCCGGCCCCGGTTCGGCGACCGGACGGTGGATGACTGGCGGCGACACGGTCGTCGCGGAAGGTGGGCACACCATGGCGGCAACTCCTCGGGTCCGTGGACCGCGAAGGGTCCGCGCTTGCCCCGTCGGGACGGCGGGGCCGGGTCTGGATCCCGGGGGCACCCCGCCGCGGAAGGAGGGTTGCCGGCCAGCAAGCCGGGACTTGACGCTGGCGCTCTTGACCTGGTGGTTCTGTTCAGTTGGGTGCTGACAGGGCCGGCGAACCGGCTCGCCGCGTTGGCGCCGGCCGCGGGGACGACCGGGCCTGAGAAGCCCAGCCCCCCGCGCCGACGACGTCAGCATAGCCTCTTTCCCACTGGATGTGTGGGAAATGCGTCTGCCCCGGGCGAGCCCGGCGGTTGCGGCGGGAACGAATCACAGTATGCCACGGACGACCGACAACCCGGCCACGCTCCCGGCCCGGGGAACCGAGCCGGCGGCGGTGCTGCCCGAACTTGTCGCGAACCGCCACGACGACGCGCCGTGGCGCGAGCGCCGGCTGAAGGCGTTGCGCGGCCGGCACGGGCCGGCCGGTCTGGCCAAGGTCGGCTGACCGGTGGCGGTCCCGCCGCGCGCGGCGGGACCGCCACCGTCCACGCGCGCCGTCAGCTCACGGCGAGGGTGAGCGCGGCGGTGTGGAGCACGCCGGCCGTCTGGAACTGGACGAACAGCCGCCACCGACCCGAGTGGGGCAGCATCGCCTCGAACGACAGAGTCGGCCCGCCCTGGTCGCCGTGGACCGCGCCGAGGGGATGCAGGTGGGCGAAGCTCAGGTCGCCCTCGTGGAAGGCGGTCAGGTGAGCGTAGGTGTCCAGGTAGGGCTCCAGATCGTTCACGGGGGTGCCGTTTCGGCTGACGGCGAGGGTGAGCGGATGCGTCATGCCGCCCATCAGCCGGGTTCCCGCGGCGACGGTGAGGGTGTAGCCGTCGACGGTGGTCACGCGCGACGGCGCGGGCAGGGGCACAGCCGGCGCCGCCGGGCCGGGAACGGTGACCGGCCGGCTGAGCACGAGCGGCGTGTCCCGGCCTGAGATCCGGTTGATGAACGAGGCATAGGCCCGATACGAGCCGGCGGGAGCCGTAGCGAGGTTCGCCGTCCAGGTCCCGTCGGCGGCCATCGTCGGATGGACGTGCTGGAAGCCGGTCAGGTCTGAACGGATCAGGTAGAAGTGCATGAGCTTGGTCTGGTCGGGCTCGAACGCGGTGACCGGCGCGCCGTCGGCGCCGCGGATCTGGAAGCGGAAGGTCGCCGGCTGGCCGACCAGGGGCGTGGTCGTGGACGGGGCGAAGGTCAGCCCGGACGCCGTGGCACCCAGCCCGTCTCCGGTGGGCATGTCGCCCATCCCGGGCATCCCCGAACCCATCGGCCCGGCCGATGCGGTCGAATGTGCCGCGGGGTGGGACATACCGCTCATCGGCTGGTCGGAGTCGGCGGACGAGCCGCAGGCCGCGGCGGTGAGCAGCGCGGCGCCGGCCAGGCCGGCGGCCAGCGCGAGCCGGGCGGCCCGGCGGGGCCGGTGGCATGTGGACAGCATGAAGTTCATGATCTCTCTGTGCGGGCGCGCGACGGGGCGCGATGCGGACGTGTGGCGGCGCTGGCGCGCCGGGTCACGTCCGGGAGACGCACAGATCACAGAGAAGGAGCGCGCCGGAGCGTGGCGGCCCACGTCGGCGCGGACCACGCACACGCTGGATGCCCGCGGCTGGCATGGCGCTGGCCAGGAGGGCCAGGCATCCGCCGGCCAGCAGCGCGAGCAGGCCGCTCAGACCCGGCGACGGCGGGGTCGCCAGACACAGCGACCCGGACATCGTCATCGCGCCGCTCCACCCCTGGCCGACGCCGCCACCGCGGGCGGCGGGCTTTGCCAACCTGCCGCCCTCCGCGACCGGGGGCTCCGCCCATTCTCCCGGTCGTTTCGGGCGGGTCGCCGCCGTAGGTACGGCCAGCGGAACCGTCGGCGCTGGATGCGTCGCCGCCGGCGTCATCGAGGTTCGGGCGAGCGCTGGTTGCATCACCAGCGAGTCGGTCCCGCCGCCCATTGCCGCGGCGGCCGGCATGGTGAGGGGGCAGGCCCGCATCCCGGGCAGGATGTGCATCACCGCGAGACCGGCGAGCAGGCAGCAGACGGCGACGAAGCGCCCGACCGACCGCGCGCTCACCCGTCCACAACCTCCTCAACGTAACGATACGAATACATCGTGAGGGTAGAAGGCGCGGTCGCCGGTCCGCAACGAGAACCGGCACTCTCGTCCCATCGACCGACCCGTAGGCCGCCGAGGACCTGCCCCGCGCGGGGCAGGTCCTCGGCGCGCGGCCAGCCGCCGTGGATCTTCAGACGTCGTCCATCCGCGTCGGATCAACGACGTCGCCGTTGATAGAACCGCTATGCGGCAAGGGGCTCCGCGATGCCACGGGCGCGCACCAGGCCGTAGCCGGCCCACAGGTTCGGGTAGATCTCGAGGGAGTCCCGGCTGCCGCCGTGCAGGGCCCGCATCCGGCTCTGCCCGACCGAGTCCATCTTGGCCAGGTCGGCCTGGGCAGCCGCGATCCGCTCCGGGCTCAGGTTCTCGATGAGCGCGTCGGCCGCCGCCCAGGCCTCCTTGGCCGTGTCCCGGCCCAGGACGTGCAGCCGGACCCCGAAGCGCAGCCGGTCGTTGCCGGCGGCGGCCGCCTTCTCCCGCATCCGCTTCAGCCGCTCCGCGAGCTGGGGCGGCGTCTCCCCCCAGGCCAGGTAGACGTCGACGTGGCGGGCGGCGACATCCTCGGCCGCCGGGCTCGCGCCGCCGAAGAACAGCGGCGGCCCGCCGGCCGGGCTGGGCAGGGTAGTCGCCCCCTCGACCTGGTAGTGCTTCCCGGCGAAGTCGAACGGCGTCCCGCTCCACGCGCCCCGCGGGATCTGGAGGAACTCGGCTGTCCGGGCGTAGCGCTCGTCGTGGGAGAGGTGGTCGCCGAAGCGGCGCTGCTCGGCCGGGTCGCCGCCGGTGACGATGTTCAGGTACAGCCGGCCACCGGAGATCCGCTGGAACGTCTGCGCCTGCTGGGCGGCCAGGGTCGGGCTGATGAACCCGGGCCGGAACGCGACCAGGAACTTCAGCCGGGTGGTGACCTGGCTCAGCGCGGCGGTGGTGATCCAGGCGTCCTCGCACCAGCTCCCGGTCGGCGTCAGCATCGCCTCGAAGCCGAGCTGCTCGGCCGAGCGGGCGATCTGGGCCAGGTAGTCGATGTCGGGCGCCCGGTCGACGGCGGCCTTGTCCCCCACGCCACCGTTGGAGCGCCGGCGATGTGGTGCTGTGGGACAACCGGAGCACCGCCCACGCCGACCACGACTTCCAACGGATCATGCACCGGGTCACGCTGCGCGGCGACATCCCCGTCGGGCCCGCTCCGGTCGGGGCCAGCCGGCCGGTCTAAGCCGAACTTCCGACCACTTGGTGGGAGCCGGGGCCGGGCCAGGGCGTGCGGACTCAGACCGACGCGTCGGTCGCGATCGGACTGGCCGCGGCGCCGATACGGGCCGCCGGCGCGGCCGGGGCAGCGCCGTCCGGCCGCTCCCGGCCCGGGGCCAGGGCGGCCACCAGCGCGCCGACGATCGCGACGACGGCGGCGACGATCTCGGCGTCGCGGAACCCGTGCATGAACGCCGCCGGCGACCCGTAGCCGCCCCGCGCGGCGAATACGGCGCCCAGCACGGCGACGCCGAACACCCCGCCCGCCTCACGCAGCGTGTTGTTCGTGCCGGCGGCCAGCCCGGACTCGGTGATCGGCACCGAGCCGACCACGGCGTTCGCCACTGTCGGGAACACCATCGAGATCCCGACGCCGGCTACGACGAGCGGGGCGACCAGCGATCCGTAGCCGACGCCCGGCTTCGCCTCCAGCGCGAGCCACAGCAGGCCGCCGCCCTGCAGGAGCAGCCCGCCCAGCATGAACGGCCGGTTGCCGAACCGGTCGGACAGGGTGCCGGCCAGCGGCGCGACGAGCAACGGCATCCCGTTCCACACGAGTATCCGGACGCCCGCGCCGAGCGGGTCGTGACCGAGCCCGGTCTGGAACATCTGGGAGATCATGAACAGTGAGCCGATCAGCGAGACGGCCAGGAAGAAGGCGACCGCGTTGGCCGTCGCGAACCCCCTGCGGCGGAAGTAGGACAGCGGGATCATCGGGACCCGGGCCCGCCGCTCCCAGAGCAGGAAGCCGGCCAGCAGGACGGCGCCGGCGACAAGCGCGCCGATCGTCTCCCCGGCGGCCCAGCCGACGCGCGGCGCCCGCGCCGGAGCCCAGGTCAGCGCGAACAGGGCCGCCGCGGCGAGGGCGAGCCCCGGCAGGTCGAGCGCGGGCCGGTCGCCGTAGGTCTCGGGCACCCGCAGCAGGCAGAGCACGATCGTGACCAGACCCACCGGGACGTTGATCCAGAAGACCCAGTGCCAGTCGAGCCCCTGGATGATCACTCCGCCGAGCACCGGGCCGGCGGCGACGCCGAGGCCGGTGATGGCGCCCCAGATGCCGATCGCGGCGCCTCGCCGCTCGATCGGGAAGGCGTCGCTGACCAGGCTCAGGGAGAGCGGGAGCACGGCGGCCGCGCCGAGACCCTGCACGACTCGGGCGGCGATGAGCGTGCTCGCGTCGCCGGCCAGCGCGCAGGCGATCGACGAGGCTACGAAGACCGCCAGGCCGGCGACGTAGACCGACCGTTTGCCGTACCGGTCGCCCAGCGCGGCGGCGGTCAGCATCGCGCAGGCGAAGGCCAGGTTGTAGCCGTTGATCGTCCACTCGAGGTCGGACAGGCCCGCGTGCAGGTGGGCGCGCAGCGACGGCAGCGCGGTCGAGACGACCACTACGTCGAGCGAGGTGACGAACGCGCCGATGGAGGCGAGGATCACCACCCACAGGACGGGCGATCCGCCGGTCGTCGAGGAGGAGCGTGTTGGCATCGGGTTCCCTTCGCGGTCCGGCCGCGGCGGCGCCGCGGCCCACAGCAGAGGGACTCCGCCGGCGGCGGAAAGGAATCGGAAGCGCTCACACCCACCTCGACCGGTGCGTTCCGGCGGGGCGGGCGGTCTGTATCGGCATGACTGACATTCACGTGATCCGCTACACGACCCGCCCGGACGCGATCGACGAGAACGCCCGCCTGGTGGCCGGGGTGTACGGCGAGCTCGCGGCCCGCCGTCCGGCCGGCCTGCGCTACGCCACGCTTCTGCTCCCGGCGGAGGGCCTGTTCCTGCACGTCGTCACGCATGACGGGGCCAGGCATGACGGGGAGGAGCCGGGCGGGGCCGGCACCGATGTCCTGCCCGGCCTGCCCGCCTTCCAGGAGTTCCAGCGCGAACTGGCCGGCCGGGTGCTGGCCCCGCCCGTGCGTTCACCCGCCGTCCTCGTCGGCCGCTACCGCATCGGCGGCTACCGCGTCGGGATGCCGGGCCCGACCGGGTGATCGGGGTCGGCGGGGAAGCCGAAGCGGGCGAACAGGCCGGGGTCGGTGAAGTTGGTGACGCGGACGACGTGGCGGCCGTCGGTGGCCAGCACGACAACGGAGAACGGCCGGTAGCGCCCGTCCGCGTCGTCCCGCCGGTAGGCCAGAGCGGCCGGCTGCCCGCTGGCGACCGTTGGCAGCAGCCGGTAGCGCCCCGCCTCGGTCAGTGCGTGAGTGGCCAGGTGGGCCAGACACGCCCGCTTGCCCTGGAACCAGGTGGTGGACGGCAGGCCTTCAAGGATGGCGTCCTCGCGTAGCAGGTCGGTCATCGCCGCCACGTCGGCCCGCTCGAACGCGGCGATGTAGCGGTCGAGGACGGCCCTCGCCTGGGGCGAGCGCGGCTCGACGAGCAGGTCCTCGGCCGGGGCGACCTCGTCGAGCCGGGCCCGGGCTCGCTGGAGGGCGCTCTTGACCGCGACGACGGTCATATCAAGCATCTCGGCGATCTCGGTCGCCCGATAGCCCAGCGCCTCGCGCAGGATCAGGACCGCCCGCTGCCTGGGCGGCAGATGCTGGAGGCTGGCCAGCAGCGCCAGGCGCAGGCTCGAGCGGGCGGCGACGACCTCGGCCGGGTCGCCTTCGCCGAAGGCGTCCGGGAACGGGTCAAGCCAGCGGATCTCGCCGCTCTCGGCCGGTATCGGCGCGTCCGGGTCCTCGCCCGGCGCGCCCAGGCCGGCGGGCAGGACCCGGCGGCGGTTGCCGTGGAGGGCGGACAGGCAGACGTTGGTCGCGATCCGGTGCAGCCAGGTCCTGGTCGAGGAGCGTCCCTCGAACGACTCCCACGACCGCCAGGCCCGCAGGTAGGTCTCCTGGACGAGGTCCTCGGCCTCGTCCAGCGAGCCGGCCATCGCGTGGCAGTGCGCCAGCAGTTCGCGCCGGTAGGTCTCGGCGTCACGGAGGAAGGCGTCGCGGTCGGTGGGCGGGGCGGTCGTTGCCATGGGAACACTCCTGGTCGAGGGCCGTCACAGGTACAGACCTCACCCGGAGCCGAATCTCACCGGTCGCCGTCAGGCTTCTCCTTCTCCTGGTCCTGTTCCGTCGGCGGCGGCGAGCAGGGCGGGCAGGTCGACACCCTCCTCGGCATAGAAGCGGTACCGGTCCTCCTCGCCCGGCCAGGCGATGATCGTCCACCGTGAGCCGACGTCCGGAGCGCCGTCGCGGGCCAGTCGGGTACGCAGCGGCCGCATCTGGGCCGCCGTGACGTCGAGGTGCCGGCGCGGCCCCCACGGCTGGTAGAGCGGCGGGTCGCCGGCCGGCACCCGGACGCCCCGCTCGCGCAGCGCGGCGACCAGCTCGGCCGCCGTGGTTCCCACCTGGGCCAGGATCCGGCCCGAGTACTCCGTCTGCAGGTAGAGCAGGCCGAGCAGCCAGTCCGCCACCCGCGCCCGCCCGTCCGGCGCACCGGCGGCGAACCCGGCGACCCAGCCCTGGAGGAGGTAAAGGCTCGGGCCGGGCTGGGTGGTGTCCCGCGCCCGCCCGCGCGGCGTTGCCACGGCGTCGCACTCGGCCGGCTCGTCCGGGCCCGATGGCGCCAGCTCGTCGTCCCAGCTTTCGCGCTCGGCCCGGATCTCGGCCAGCCGAGCCGGGGTCAGGGCCGCCTGGGCCAACACGTCACGGGCGGCGGACGGCCACTCGAGCAGCACGTCCAGCACATGCTCGATACCCACGATGCGGACGCCGTCCGCGCGGGCCCGCGCCGCGCTCGCGGCGACGACCTTCCTGATGTCGGGATCCACCCGGTCAGCCTAAACCGAGCGTCTCGCGCCGATCGCGCGTCGCGTTCTCCGCCCGGTCGCGGCGCGGGCAACCGGTAGAATGATCGTCATCCGCGTCGACATCAGCGCGGTCCTGTACTGATCAGCTCACGTTAGGCACGGAACTCCGCGCCGTCCACAACGCGGAGATGGGAGCTGCGCGCATTCGCGGGCCGAAGGGGAGCACCTCGGCGCCGGCGTAGAGGACATAGCCGGCATGGAAACGATCCCCCACCCGGTCGGCGAAATGGCGTAGGCCGCGAAAATCCTCGGCGCGTACCGTCTCGGCCGCTTTCACTTCGATTCCGACGATCTCACCGGACGCCCGCTCGAGGACGGCGTCGACTTCACGGCCATCGCGGTCACGGTAATGAAACAGGGAGACGGGTTCGTCGGCCCAGGTGAGCTGCCGGGCCAGCTCTCCGAGGACGAAGTTCTCCAGGAGAGGCCCGACGGGCGCGGTCGGATGCGATGCACGTCGCGAGGTCATGCCGGTCAAATGCGCGGCCAGCCCGGAATCGACGAAGAGGAGCTTCGGAGTCGTTACCGCGCGAGTGGTGAGGTTGCTGGACCAGGCCGGGATTCGCCGAACGACATAGACGAGCTCGAGCGCCTCGATGTGCCGAGCAACCGTCGATGCGGAGACGTCCAGGTCGTTACTGAGCCTCCGGGGTACGACCAGGCCGCTCATGTTCGCCGCCAGCGCCTGGACGAGCCGGCGCAGCTCGCTTCCTTCTTCGACCTTTACGATCTGGCGGACATCACGCGCGATCAGGTCGGATATATACGATTCGAAGAACCGCGCCCGCCGTCGGGGGTCGGTACGACGGACGGCCTCGGGGAAGCCGCCTCGTAGCGCTCGGTCGACGTACGCGTCACGCCGTGGGCCCGGGGGGATGAGATCCACGGTGTCATGGGTGAACACGGCATCAACGAAGCCGTCGGGGCCGCCCTCGATCTCGCCCTGAGCGAGTGGCCAGAGCTCGATCGTCTCCGACCGGCCGGGAAGGGTGTCGGGAATCCCGCGCAGTCCCCACAGGCGGGCGGATCCGGTGAGGAGGAATCGGCCCGGGCGTGGATCCCGGTCGACGTCGCGTTTGATCGCCAGGAGCAGGTCCGGTACCCGCTGGATCTCGTCGATCATCAGAAGGCCGTCGTGGTTGAGGAAGCCAACCGGGTCGGCGGCGGCGGCCGCTCGCATCGGCTCCTCGTCCAGATAGTAGGCCCGCGCGCCGCCGTCCCGGTCCACCGCGAGCTGGGCCAACGTGCTCTTGCCAACCTGCCGGGCGCCGTTCACAACGACGACTCGCGTATCCGCGAGCGCGGCGGACACGAGGCTGGCCGCGTGCCGCGGGAACAGTTCAAGGGTCAGTTGGCGCGACGCCACAGGTCCTCCTACGACCGGCCACCGCTCCGACTATCGATCATCAAGCAATGTCCCCACAGATCGAGACTCAGACGTTACTCACAGTATGGCGCATCTGCCGAGCACCTTGTGACGCATCTGCCGAGCAGATCATGGCGCATCTGCCGAATGGTACGTGACGCACTTGACGATCTATGTGTGCACGCCTGCCGGAGTTGGGGACGCGGGCCGCTGACCATCCCGGACGGGCAGCCGCGGAGGGCGCCGAGCTGGTGTGGAGGGCCGCCGGCGGCCGGGCGAAACGGAACCGATGACGGTTGTCGGGCCCGGGACGGCGGCGATCAGCCGCCGATGGCGTGCGCCCCGCCGTCGACGTGGACGATCTCGCCGGTCGTGGCGGGGAACCAGTCGGAGAACAGCGCGACGCAGGCCTGGGCGGCCGGGCCGGTGTCGGCGACGTCCCAGCCCAGCGGGGCCCGCGTGTTCCAGGTGTCCTCGAACCGCTCGTAGCCGGGGATGGACTTGGCGGCCATCGTCCGCAGCGGCCCGGCCGAGACCAGGTTGACCCGCACACCCCGGGGCCCCAGGTCGCGGGCCAGGTAGCGGGTGGCCGACTCCAGGCCGGCCTTGGCCACGCCCATCCAGTCATACGTCGGCCAGGCGACGGAGGCGTCGAAGTCGAGCCCGACGACGGAGGCCCGCTCGCCGAACAGCGGCAGGCAGGCCCGGGTCAGCCCGGCCAGCGACCAGGCCGAGACCTGCACGGCCGTGGAGACCTCGGCCCAGCCGGCCTCGACGAACGGCTTGCCGCCCAGCACCGACTCGGGAGCGAAGGCGATCGCGTGCAGCACCCCGTCCAGGCCGTCGGTGTGCTGGAGAACGGCCTCGGACAGGCCCTCCAGATGTTCGTCGTTGGTGACGTCGAGCTCGACGACCGGCGCCTCGGTCGGCAGCCGCCGGGAGATGCGCCGGGTGAGCGACAGCGCCCGGCCGAAGCCGGAGAGCACCACCGTCGCGCCCTGCTCCTGGGCGATGCGGGCGACCGCGAACGCGATGGACGCGTCCGTCAGGACACCGGTGACGAGGAGTCGCTTGCCTTCGAGGAGTCCGCTCACCCTTGGCATCCTGCCAAAGCCGGCCCGGGCCGGGAACGAGCGCGCCTCGACAAACTTCGCCCGCGCCGGCCCGCGACCGCGCACACCCACGCCCCGCCCCGGAATGCCGGGAATCGGGCCCCCGCGGCCCGGCCGGGCTCAGCCCACCGGCTCGGGCCGGGGCGGAGAAGGTGGACGAGGCGGACGAGGCGGACCGCCCCGGCGCGCCCGGACACGCAGACCGGCCCGGGTGATCGGCTCGACGAACCGGGCCCCGACCGGGCCGAGCACGGCCAGCAGCAGCACGTAGCAGGCCGCGAACGGCCCGAGTCTCGGTTCGATGCCGCCGGCCACCGCGAGCCCGGCGATGACGATCGAGAACTCGCCCCGGGCGACCAGCGCCGCCCCGGCCCGGAACCGTCCCATCGTGGCCAGCCCGGAGGCCCGGGCCGCCCACCAGCCCGTCACCACCTTCGTGGCCACCCCGACCACGGCCAGGGCCAGGGCCGGCAGGAACACCGGCGGGATCGCGCTCGGGTTGGTCCGCAGCCCGAAGAAGACGAAGAACACGGCGGCGAACAGGTCGCGCAGCGGCGAGAGCACCTCCCGCGCGCCCTCGGCCACCGGCCCGGACAGGGCGATGCCGACCAGGAACGCGGCCACCGCGTCCGAGACGTGGATCATCCGCGCGCCGCCCGCGACCAGCAGCGCGAGGCCGAGCACCCGCAGCAGCAGGTTCTCGTCGTCCCGCTCGGTGGACGGGTCGTCGACCAGCCGGCTGACCGCACCGGAGAACCGCAGCGCCAGCACCAGCGCGAGGACCAGCGCGGCCAGCGCGATCGACACCGACAGCGACGCCCGGCCGAACGTCTCATGGGCCAGCAGCGCGGTGATGACCGGCAGGTAGACGGCCATGGCCAGGTCCTCGATGACCAGGACGGACAGGACGACGGGCGTCTCCCGGTTGCCCAGGCGGCCGAGGTCGCGCAGGACCTTCGAGATGATCCCGGACGACGACACCGCGGTCACGCCGCCGAGCACGGTCGCCGCCAGCGGCCCCCAGCCCAGCAGCAGCCCGGCCACCACCCCGGGCGCCGCGTTGAGGACGAGGTCGACCAGGCCGGCCCGGCTGTTGCGGCGCAGCCCGACGATCAGCTCGTCGGCCGTGTACTCCAGGCCCAGGCTGAGCAGCAGCAGGACGACGCCGAGATCGGCGCCGATCTCGATGAACTCCTCGCTCGCCCCCAGCGGCAGGATGCCGCCCTGGCCGAAGGCCAGCCCGGCCACCAGGTAGAGCGGGATCGGTGAGATGCCCAGCCGGCCGGCTAACCCGCCGGCGAAGCCGAGCAAGGCCAGGACGAGGCCGAGCTCGACGAAGATGGAAGCCTGGTGCACGCGTTCGGTCAGCCCTCCCGGAGCAGCGCCGCCACCTCGGCGGTGTTCTCCGGCGTTCCGACCACGACCACGACGTCACCCTCGGCGAACAGGAAGTCCGGGCGGGGCGAGGCGAACACCTCACCGCGGCGGACGACGGCGACGATCGACGCGCCGGTGCGGGTGCGGGCCCGGGTGTCGCCGAGCGGCCGGCCGGCATACGGCGAGCCGGGCGGGATCGGTAGCTGCTCGCCGACCAGGCCGGCGAAGGCGTCGGCCACCGCGGTGAGTTTCTCCACCATCCGCGGCGCGCCGAGCAGCTCGGCCAGCACGTCGCTCTCCTCGGCGCTGAGCTTGAGGCTCAGACTGACCCGGTCGGGGTCGTCCGGGTCGTAGACGATCACCTCACGCTTCCCGCCGCGGCGGGACACGACTCCCAGGCGGGCGCCGGAACGCAGCTGGAAGTCGTGGCGCAGCCCGATGCCCGGCAGCGCCGTCTCCTCGACGTCCACTCACTCCTCCGCTCCCGCGCCCGCTCGCCGGTCCGCTCCAGCCCCACCGTCACAAGGCCCGACCGTCACAAGGCCCGACCGTCGCGATGCCCGACCGTCGCGATGCCCGACCGCCTACAAGGCCCCACCGTCGCAAAACTGGCCCGGCCTTCCCAGCAAACCACGAGTTAGTGTCACGGCCAGAGGGAAGAGCTGGCCAGAAAGGTCGAAGCGGACGAAGGGGGCTGGGCGGACCGGTGTGGGCACAAGGCGGAGCGAGGCTGGCGCGGCGGGTCGTCGTCACCGCGATCGGCGTCGCGGTGCTGGGCCTGGGTGGGGTGTTGCTCGCACTGCCCGGACCGGGCTTCCTCGTCATCGCGCTGGGCTTCTTCATCCTCAGCCTGGAGTACGAGTGGGCGCGGCGCCGGTTCGAGCAGGCCCGGCGGAAGGCGGCCGACCTGTCCGACCAGGCGGCGGCCAACCGGGTCTCGACCGCCTTCTCGCTGCTGTTCGGGGTCGCGATGGTGGCCGCCGGCATCGTGTGGATCGTCCGGACCGACCTGCCGGCGTCGTCACCGTGGAGCGGCGGCAGCCTGATCTTCTCCGGCCTGGTCGTGATGACGACGATCGTGGTCTCACTGCTGCAGGCCCGGGCGGCCCGGCGCGCGGGTGAGCCGACGCCGGCCGAGCGTCTCGAGGCCGACAAGCGGCAGCGGGCGAACCGGTAGCCGGAACCGGGAGAAGGCGCTACTGGCCGTCGGTGTACTCGCTGAGCGCCATGACCCCGGGCTGGCGCTGGACGCAGCGGTAGATCGCGGCCTTGTCCGCCGTCGTAGCCCGGGTGAAGTTGTAACGCAGCGGGTAGGCGCGGCTGCTGGCCAGGTTGTTGTGGTCCGGCGGTTCCTGGATCGCCGTCCCGACGCTCGGGCAGGCGGCGCGGGCGGCGTCCTTCTGCGCGGGCGTCGCATTGGGGACGAAGTACACCACACCCTCCACCGTGGGTGGCTTGCCGGCGACAACGGCATAGACACCGAAGGCGATTAGCGCGATCATCGCGAGGGCGCCGAACACCACCGCCGCGCGATGCCGCCGGTCGGTCAGCATTCGCGTCACCCGGGTCAGCGGGGACCCGACCGGTTCGCGCTTACGCGACCGTCCCCGGTCGGTCAGATCCTGAGAGGTCACGGGTTTTCCTTGCCGCCTTAGTTCGCTGTCGCCTTCGTCGTGTTCCTGTACCGCCGGCTCCCGCCGCCGGCAGGCCCATCCTCGCCCACTCCATCCTCGCCCAGGCCGGGCTCGCCCCGTCCGGATGACCGAGCTTGTCCCCCGGATGACAGTCCGGCTCCGATGGTCCCGGGCGTGTCCCCAACCTAGTCCGCGGGCAGGGTCCGTAGGCTGGTCGGTCTCGCGAACCACATATCGACGCCGCCCCCGGCCGGCTCACCGCCGATCCGGCCGCGTGCACCTTTAGTCACTCTAAGTAAGTTTAAAACTACCCATAGTCTCTATTTCCATCGTGCCTTGGAGTTCCGTTGCCGTCCCTCATCGAGGACTACGCACTGATCGGCGATACCCGCACGGCCGCCCTGGTCGGCCGCGACGGCTCGATTGACTGGCTGTGCCTGCCCCGCTTCGACGCCCCCGCCTGCTTCGCCGCGCTGCTCGGCGAGGACGACAACGGCCACTGGAGGATCGCCCCCGTCGAGAAGGTGGTGGGGGTGGGCCGCCGCTACCGGGGTGACACGCTGGTCCTCGAGACGGATATGACCACCGAGACCGGCACCGTCCGGATCACCGACGCGATGTACCCGCGCAACGGCACCCACCTCGTCCTGCGGCTGGTCGAGGGCCTGCAGGGCACGGTGCGGATGCGCAGCGAGACCCGCATCCGCTTCGACTACGGCTCGGTGGTCCCCTGGGTCCGCCGCCTGGACGAGCACACGATCTCGGCCGTGGCCGGCCCCGACGCGGTCACCCTGCGCACGACGGCCCCGATGGAGGGGCACGACATGGGCACCTACGCCGAGTTCACCGTCTCGGCCGGCCAGTCGGTGCCGTTCTCGCTGGCCTGGTCGGCCTCGCACCACCCGACCCCGCCCACCGTCGACGTGCGCCGGACCATCGACCTGGTCGAGTCGTGGTGGTCGGAGTGGATGGCCGGCTGCACCTACGACGGCGAGTGGCAGTCCGCCGTCCGCCGTTCGCTGATCACGCTGAAGGCGCTGACCTACGCTCCCACCGGCGGGATCGTCGCCGCCGTCACCACGTCGCTGCCCGAGGCCATCGGCGGTGTGCGCAACTGGGACTACCGCTACTGCTGGCTGCGCGACGCGACCATCACCCTGCTCGCCCTGCTCGACGCCGGGTTCACCAGCGAGGCGACGGCGTGGCGGGAGTGGCTGCTGCGCGCGGTGGCCGGCGACCCGTCCCGGGTCCAGATCATGTACGGCGTGGCCGGCGAGCGGCGGCTGACCGAGTACGAGGTGCCCTGGCTGCGCGGGTATGAGAACTCGCTGCCGGTCCGGGTCGGCAACGGCGCCGTCGACCAGTTCCAGCTCGACGTCTACGGCGAGGTCCTCGACGCGCTGCACGTCGCCCGGGCAACCACGTCGTCGGCCGGCGGGGACGACTCATGGCAGCTGCAGACCAAGCTGATGGAGTTCCTCGAGACCGGATGGCGCAAGCCCGACGAGGGCATCTGGGAGGTCCGCGGGCCGCGCCGGCACTTCGTCCACTCGAAGGTCATGGCCTGGGTGGCCGCCGACCGGGCGGTCAAGGGCATCCTCGAGTCGGGGCTGCCGGGCCCGATCGAGCGCTGGCTGGCCCTGCGTGAGGACATCCACCGGGAGGTCTGCGCCCGCGGCTACGACGCCGAGCGGGGCACGTTCACCCAGTTCTACGGCTCGAAGGAGCTGGACGCGGCCCTGCTCTACATGCCGCTGGTCGGCTTCCTGCCCGCGACCGACCCCCGGGTGGCCGGCACGGTCGCGACGATCGAGCGGGAGCTGGCCGACGACGGGTTCATCCTGCGCTACACCACCGCCGAGGACGGGTCAGTCGACGGCCTGCCCGCCGGCGAGGGCGCCTTCCTGGCCTGCACGTTCTGGCTGGCCGACAACTACGCGCTGGCCGGGCGGGTCGAGGAGGCGAAGGAGCTGTTCGAGCGGCTGCTGTCGCTGCGCAACGACGTCGGGCTGCTGGCCGAGGAGTTCGACCCCCGGCTGGGCCGGATGACCGGCAACTTCCCGCAGGCGTTCAGCCACGTCCCGCTGGTCAACAGCGCCCGGACGCTGACCGACGCGCTGCGGGGCATGCCGCGCAGCCGGACCGAGCGGGCCTACCCGCCGGGCCACTTCTTCGGCTGAGCGCCGGTCAGCGGCCCCGCTTCTCGACCGGGAATGCGGGGCCGGGCGTGTAACGGACGCTCGGCCCCCGCGTCGGGGTCCCGGCCGCCCGCTGGATGACCTGGCGGGCGGCCAGCGCGCGCAGGATCACGCTGGCCCGCTGGCCGCCGACCAGCAGCAGGTTCTGCACGGTCTGGTTCCGGTTGTCCCGTACTCGCGCAGTTGACATCCTCCCCCGCCTGACGGCGGGGGATCCAACTACTAGACACCAGCTTTGAGAGGAGGTGCTTTTTGTTGAGGTTCACGGACGCTCGGACGCTCGCGCGTCGTCGTCCCTCCGGCACGTGCGCGCATTCCAGCGCGCCCGGCCCGTCTCGCAACGGGCTGTCCTGCCGCGACGTTGATACTGGCGTTGATGTCGGCGTTGCAGGTGAAGCCGCACTGGACACAGACGAAGACGGCTTGGTTCTCGCGCGACTTCTTCTCAATCCACCCGCAGGCGCTACAACGCTGACTCGTGAACGGGGCCGGAACATCCTGCACCCGGCCGTGCGCTTTGTCCTCGGTACGCTGGCGGAGCATCCCCCAGCCCTGCGCGAGGATAGAGCGGTTCAAACCCGCTTTCTGTCGGATGTTCCGTCCCGGCGCCTCAACCGCTCCCGCCGCCGAAGCGGTCATGTCGACGATGTTCAGCTTCTCGAACCGGATCAGATCATGCTGCCGAGCAAGCCGGGTACTCGCCTTCTCGACGAAGTCCTTCCGGAGGTCGGCCTCACGGCCGCGCAGCCGGCCGACCTTCGCGTACTCGGCCTCTTTCGCCGCCGACTTCTTCGGCGCCCGCGCCGCCCTGCGCTGAGCTTTCCGTAGCCGGGCCCGCTCCCGGACAGACAGGCTGGGGCAGTGCAGCTTCTCACCTGTCGACAGCGCGGCGGTGATGACCACACCACGATCCACACCGACGATCTCACCCGTTCCCGGCCCGGGAATCGGGTCGGGTTTGACCGCGAAAGCCACATGCCAGCGGCCCGCGCGATCCAACGTGACCCGGTAGGACCTGGCCCCGACGGGAACGTCACGGGTGCGGCGGAACTTCACCCAGCCCAGCTTCGGCACCCAGCAGCGCGACCACTTCCGGTTCAGCTTCTCGCGCCGCGCATCCTTCCCGACCACCCGGAAGCCATCCGACCGGCCTTTCTTGCGAAAGTCGGGTTTCCGGTGGGTGCCGCGGAAGAAACCGGCCATGGCCTGGTCGAAGTCGCGGAGCGCCTGCTGTTGGACGTTGACCGACCCGTCGCGCAGCCAGCGGTGTTCCCTACGGATCTCGGTCAACTGCCGGCTGCGTTCCGCGTGCCCCGGCGGTCGGGCCGCGTGGCCACGCGCGAAATAGGCTTGCTGCTCAACGCACAGATTCCACAGGTAACGCGCATCCCGGCAGTGCGACTCCATCGCCAACACCTGACTTGGTGTCGGGTAGAGACGGTAGCGGGACATGCCTTGTATTCTACAGGAAAAGAGACCGGAATGGGCGCGATAGGCTGGCGACGTTTCCCCCGCCGCCTGAAGGCGGCGGGGCCCACGCCGCAACACTCGGTGGGCGACGATGCGGCGTTCCGACTGGTCGGACGACGTCCGATGGTATAGCAGCAGCGCGCCCAGGTTCCGCCTTGACCTGCTCGCGGAATCGGTACGCCGGCTGCCGGGGACGGACTCCACCAGGTCATAGGAGTTGTCCGACAAGCGTAGCAGCGCCTCGGCCGCCTCGTCGACGGTCTTGCGCAGGACGAGCGCGATCGTCGCCCGCGTCGACGGTCGCGTGCGACCGCAGATGATGGAGGAGTTCTATACCAACCTGCTTTGACAGGGAAGTATAAAACTCGTGGTTTCGATGCGACCGGGGAGGCGATCGCGTGCCCTCGCGGAGGTGGTTAGGCGGCGGTGGGGACGACCTGGTTGACGATGTACTCGGCGATCGCGAGGGAAGCGGTCGCGCCGGGCGACGGGGCGTTGCGGACGTGGACGACCCGGCCGCGGGAGGCGAGCACGAAGTCGTCGACCAGCGAGCCGTCCCGGGCCACGGCCTGGGCTCGCACCCCGGCCGGCCCACGCACCACGTCACCGGCGGCGAGCGCCGGGACGTAGCGGCGGGCCTCGGCCACGAACGCCCGCTTGCTCACCGTGTGCAGGATCTCCCTGGCCCCGGTCTTCCAGTGCTGGCGGGCCATCCTGCGGAAGCCCGGCCAGGCCAGCGTGGAGCGCAGGTCGTCGCGGGCCAGCGTGCCGACGGTGTAGCCCTCGCGGGCCGTGGCCAGCACCGCGTTCGGCCCGACCAGGATCTCGCCGTCGACCCGCTTGGTCAGGTGGATGCCCAGGAAGGGGTAGCGCGGGTCGGGCACCGGGTAGATCAGCCCGCGCACCAGCTCCCGCCGCTCGGGGCGCAGCAGCCAGTAGTCGCCGCGGAACGGCACGATCCGGGGCGAGGGGTCCTCGTCGGTCAGCGCGGCGACCAGGTCGGACTGCAGGCCAGCGCAGGACAGCAGCAGGTCGAACGGGCCGACCGGCTCGGTGACCTCGATGACGCCGCCCGGGCCGGCCGTCGCCACCGGCCCGGCGTGGTTGCCGTTGGGTACGACCGGCACCTGGCCGCGCACCCGCAGCCGCAGGTGGACGCCGTCCTGGCGCTCGTCGACCGCGACGACCTCGGCGCCGGTACGGACCGTGCCCCCGGCCGCGAGCACCTCGTCGCGCAGGGCGGCGGCGACACCCGGGTAGTCGATGATCCCGGTGGTCGGCGAGTGCAGCGCGGCCACGCCGAACGCGTGCGGCTCGATCGTGCGCAGCTCGGCCGGGGTGAGCATCCGGGTGTCCGGCACGCCGTTGGCGACGGCCCGGGAGGCGATGTCGTCGAGGCGGCCGAGCTCGGAGTCGTCGACCGCCACCACGACCTTGCCGCACTCCTCGTAGCGGATCTGGTGCTCAGTCGCGAACTCCTTGAGCAGCGCGACCCCACGCCGGCATAGCGTCGCCTTGAGCGAGCCCGGCTTGTAGTACAGGCCGGCGTGGACGACGCCGCTGTTGCGGCCGGTCTGGTGGCGGGCGATGCCGGCTTCCTTCTCGAACACGGTCACCGTCGCCCCCGCCTCGACCTGCGTCACCCGGCGCGCCACCGCGAGCCCGAGAATGCCCCCGCCGATGACCGCGACCCGACGTCCCACGACCTGCTCAACCCCTCAACCGACCGCCGAAGCCGGCCCGGTCCACCGGGCGGCCAGCTCAAGTATCGGGGACAGCCGCGGGCGATCGTCGCCGGCCCCGCGCGAGGCCGTACCGGGCCCCGCGGCCATCCCGCGCAGGACCCGCGCAGCCTCCGCGCCGGCGCCGGGGCCGGCCCGGCGCGGCGCGGCGCGTCACCCGGAGACGTCCAGGACGACCTTCCCCACGACCTTGCGCGCCCGCACAGCCTCGACGGCGTCGGCGACCCGCTCCAGCGGCAGGACCTCCGCCACCGGGATCGTCAGGTGGCCGGCCGCGACCTCGGCCGCGACGCTGGCAACGCCCTCGGCCAACCGGGCGGCCGACTCCCGGATGCCGCCGTAGCCCAGCATCCGCAGGCCGTTGCGGTAAAAGGGGCGGACGGCGATCGTGGCCTGCTCGCCGGCCGACGCGCCGTAGAGGACGATCCGCCCGTGCGGCTGCAGGGCGCTGGCCGCGGCCGCCGTGAACGCGCCGCCCAGCGGGTCGAACACCACCGTCGGCGCGAGCGCCTCGACGGCGCCGGCCAGGCCGGCCGCGTCGCTCACGACGACCTCGTCCACGCCGAGCCGGGTCAGGAAGTCCCGCTTGCCGGCGCTGCCGGTCTGCGCCCACACCACCGCGCCGGCCGAGCGGGCCAGTTGCGTGACGAGGCAGCCGACCCCGCCGGCCGCGCCGAGCACCAGGACCCGGTCGAGCGGGTCGACCCGGGCCAGCTCCCGCGTCACCCGCCAGGCCGTCACCCCGGCCACGGCCAGACCGGCCGCCGCCTCGGGCGGCACGCCGTCCGGGATCTCGACGGCCGCCTCGGCCGGGACGACCGCGGCCGCGGCGAACGTCCCGTCCCGGACCAGGCCGAGCCCGGAGCCATGGACGACGACACGACGGCCCTCGAGCAGCCCCGTCCCCTCGACGCCCATGGTGCGGGGCAACCGCTCCGGGTCGCCGACCGACCCGTCGATCGCGTAGACGTCCAGCGGGTTGACGCTCGCCCGGTCGAGGGTGACCAGGACCTCGCCCTCGCCCGGCTCGGGCAGCGCCGCGTCCGCGACGGTCAGCGCGGACCCGAGGGCGGTCAGCCGAGCGCACCTCGTCGTATTCATGATCGTCCTCTGTTCTGTACACACACCGCGGGATCAACACAGCTGACGCGCGAAACCCCGGGCTGCCCCGGGGACAGGTGTCACGCTGGCGGCATGGCCGCTCCCCTCCCCCTCGACGGCGCCGATCGCCCCGCCACCCACCACGGACGCGTGCACGGAAACGAACCTTCCGGACACGCATATTCCCCCGCCGGCGACGACACTCTCACGAAGGAAACCCAACCGCCCGGTATTCGTGACAAGGATGAAATTCCGACCGCCGCGGACACCCGACGGCTGGCCGAGCGCTGGCGCGACGCCCGCCCGCCGGCCGCGCTGACCCACCTGGACACCGCCGCGTGCGGCCGGATGAGCCGCTCGGTCATCGCCGCCGTCGCCGACCACCTGGCCGCCGAGAGCGAGCGGGGCGGCTACGTGGCCGAGGCGGAGGCCGAGGCGGCGCTGCGCGCGGGCCGGGCCGCGCTCGCCGAGCTGCTGACCGGGGCGCCCGGGGCGCTCGGGCCGGACGACGTCGTCCCGCACCACTCCGCGACGGCCGCGTTCGCCGCGCTGGTGGCGGCCTGGCCGCTGGTGCCGGGAGCGCTGGTCGGGGTGATCCCCGGCGAGTACGGGTCGAACGCGATGGCGCTGGCCGCCGCGGCCGAGCGGGCCGGGGCGACCCTCGTCGACCTGCCGACCGACCCGCTGGGCCGGATCGATCTCGACGCGCTCGAGCGCCACGGCGTGGCCCACGCCGACGGCGCGCGTATCGGCCTGGACGCGCTGGCATTCGTCACCTTCCCGCACATCGCCAGCCACAGCGGCCTCCCGCAGCCGGCGGCGGAGCTGGCCGCGCTGGCGGCCTCGGCCGGCACCGACCTCGTCCTCGACGTGGCCCAGTCACTCGGCCACGTCGACTGTTCGGCGATCGCCGCCTCGGCCTGGGTCGGGACGTCGCGCAAGTGGCTGTGCGGCCCGCGCGGGGTCGGCTTCGCGGCCGCCCGGCCGGAGGTGGCCGACCGTCTCCGGCTCGAGGCGCCCAACCTGTACACCGCCACCTGGGCCGACGCCGACGCCGACGCCGCGGGCGGGGGCGGGGCGGGCGGGGCGAGCCAGCCGGGTGGCCCGGGCCGGGCGCGGGGGGTGCGGGCCTGGTCCGCCCCGCGCCCGGCGCCGGGCGTGCGCCGGATCGGGATCGGCGAGTCCTCGCCGGCCAGCCGGGTCGGCCTCGCCCGTGCCCTGGCCGAGGCACGGGAACTGGCCGACGGCCTGCCGGCGGGGACCGCGTTCGCGGCGATCACCGCCATCGGCCGGCTCGCCCGCGCCCGCCTGGACGGGGTGGCCGGCTGGCGGACGGTCGAGCCGCTGGACACACCGGGCGCGATCGTGACGCTGCGCCCACCGCCCGGAGTCGACCCGGCGACCGTGGTCCGCCGTCTGGCCCGCGAGCAGGCCGTGCTCACCACGGCGATCGAGACGGTGCGGGCGCCGCGGGCGCTGGACGGGCCGTTGCTGCGGGTCAGCCCCCATCTCTACACGGTGGCCGCGGACGTGGACCGGCTCGCCGATGCGCTGGAGCGCGATCGGGGAGACCAACCTGCACAGTCCGCCGCGCGGGTCCGCTGAGCAGGCATAATGCCGAGGGCGACGACTCGATTTCAAAAACGGATGTGGATCTGCTGAAATAGCGGGTTTGTGGACCCTGACCATTCGCAGTCTTCGCCGGCGCAACCCGCCAGCTGCTCGTCCGTGCCGCCCGCCTCACCCGGGCCGCCCGCCTCACCCGGGCCGGCCAGCCGACCTTCCCCGTCTCAGCCGCCCGAGCCCACCGCGGCGCCGCCGATCCGGGTCGCCGCCGTGGACGACCATCCGGTCGTGCTCTACGGGCTGGCCGGGCAGCTGGCCGCGATCGACGACATCGACCTGCTCCTCACCGCGCAGACCGTCGAGGCGCTGCTGGCCGACCCGGTGATGCCGGTCGACGTCGTCCTGCTCGACCTGGACCTCGGCCCGAAAACCGACGTCGCCCGCAACATCCACCGGATCACGGCGGCCGGCCCGAAGATCGTCGTGTTCAGCGTGAGCGCGGCGCCCCGTACCGTCCGTGAGGCGATGAAGGCCGGCGCGGCCGGCTACGTCCAGAAACGTGAGGGCATCGACGAGCTGGTCGGCGCGATCCGCGCGACCGCCGCCGGCGGGGGCTGGGTGTCGCGGCAGTTGGCCTTCCTGCTCTACACCGACGACTCGCCCGACCGGCCGGAGCTTTCGGAGAAGGAGCGCGAGGCGTTGCGTCTCTACGCCCAAGGCCTGCCGATGAAGACAGTCGCGCGGCGGATGGGGATCGGCACCGAGACGGCCAAGCAGTACATCGACCGGGTGCGGTTCAAGTACCGCCGGGTCGGGCGGGAGGCCGGTACCAAGGTCGACCTGTACCGGCGGGCGGTGGAGGACGGTCACCTGCCCTCGCAGGGGTCAGACGGTCAGGGGTGACCGCCCCGCGGGGCGGCGCGGCACCGCCCGAGCCCCCCGACACGGGCGAACCTCACCAGCCCCCGGACCCGGTTCGGTCCGGTGGGGCGGTCGCGCGTGCATCCACCCACCCCCCGCTCACGGTGGAGGCGCGCACCACCTGCCGATCGACCGTGATCGCCGCCGCGGCTCCCCCGACACCCCCGGCGCGTGGACACCTGACCAGTGATCCGCTCCGGGGCCGAACCGCGCGCGGCGACCTCCGGCCAACGCACAGTCTCGACGACTGGCTCCGGACCGTCACGACCCCAGAGAGGGGGTCGCCGATGCGTCATCCCGGTCCGCGCCTGGGCGGGCCGGATGCCCCGGCCGGCCGGGCCGTCCGGACGGGCGCGACCGCCCCGGCCGAGCGATGCCGCCGATGACGGTGGCCAGCAGGACCGCCAGCCCGCCGGCCAGGGTCAGCCACAGCCCCGGTCCGACGGTCACGGAGACGTCCAGAGCCAGGCCAGCGCCGGAACTCCCGCCGCCGAGGTCGGCCCGGCCGTCCCGGATGATCTCGACGATGGCCAGCAGGACGACCATCGCGCCGGCCGTCCCGCTGACCAGCCAGACCCGCGCGCTGGCCCGCCGGCGCAGCGCGTAGAGGCCGGCCAGGGCGGCCAGCGCGCCCAGCGCGAAGGTCGCGTTGCCATCCTGGTCGGCGTCGGTGCCCCGGACGGTGAACTCCGTGATGTCCAGGACGCCGACCGTCGTCCAGGTCAGAAACGCGGCGATGACGGTCACCAGGCCGCCGGCGACGACGGCCAGGGCGGCGGCGACCCGGCGGGCCGCGCGGGCCGCCGTTTCGGCCGGCACAGTCTCGGCCGGCACAGTCTCGCCCGGCACAGTCTCGCCCGGCACAGTCTCGCCCGGCACGGTCTCGGCCGGGGCGCGCGGCCCGTTCGGGCCCGGGCCGGCCCGGCCGTCGGGGAGGGATGGCGCATCGGGCGGGGCGGCCGCGCCCCAGCGGAAGGTACGCGCGTCGTCCTCGAGGGGATCGGTCCATTCCGGGTGGGCCCCGGCCCGGGCCGGGCTCGACGGCTCAGAGCGGGGCGCCGGCGCTGCCTGCCCGGGGCCGGCCCCGGGCGGGCAGCGCGGCTCCGGCCGGGCCCAGCGGGGATCGGCGGTCGCCCGGGCGCGCTCACGCCAGCGCTCGGCCTCACGCCGGGTGACCGGATCGAGGCCGTCGTCGGGTTCGGACCGGTGCGCGTCGCCGACGGGGCGAGCGGGCCGGGCCGGGTCAGGGGGCGCGGGCGTCGACGGCTCCGCCGCCGGCCCGGCCGGCCCAGCGGGTCCGGCCGGCGGGCCCTCGACCGCCGGAGTCGTGGGCCGGGCCCACGGACTGTCCTCTCGCTGGGACACGCACGCCCTCCGATTTCGACCAGAGACACCCCGACCAACCGGCTGACGCGCGCCGCCCGACTCGCATTGCCGGAACATGCATCGCCGAAACGTGCATCGCCCCACGTGCGCCGTCGAGCCACTGGCTGGGAGTCGCCAGGCTCATCGTGACACGGAGTCCGCGCCGTCGCACCGTTCCCACCGGACCTGAGGTGGCCCTACCCGGTAGGCCGGCGCTCCACGCCGGACGCGGCCGGGCGGGCCGGCCGGGGGTCCGAACGAGGGCTCGGACGGGCGGGCCGGCCCCGCCACAGCAGGGCGGTCGCGCCGATCTCGGCCAGCAGACCGCCGAGGAGCGTCACGGCCAGGCCGGCCCGGGGCTCGAGGTGGACCAGCCCGGCCGAGAGGCCGCGAAACGAGGCCAGCGGCGCGGGACCGGCGGCGTAGTCGGCGCCGGTCAGCAGCAGTACGACGGCCGCGAGCGCCGCCGCGGCCGCCGGCACTGGCCCGGTCGCGCGGTCAGGGCCGGGCGCGGCCCGGCCGGTGGCGACGAGCGCGGCACAGACGATCAGGGCCAAGCCGATCAGCAGACAGATCCGGCCGTCACCGACCGTCACTCCGGAAAAGACCCGGCGCTCGCCGCCGCTGGACAGCTCGCTCCACGGCAGGACCGAACCGATCAGGCTGAGCGCTCCGCCGATCCCGAGGAGCCCGGCGGCCGGGCGGGTGGACGCGCCCGTGGCCGGCCGGGCCACCTGCCCGAAGCGACCGGGAGAATGGGCGGAGCCCCCGGTCGCGGAGGGCGGCAGGTTGGCTCGGGCCGGGCCCGGTGGCCGCGCCGGGCTGACCGGCCGGGCGGAGGCGGCCGGCGGCTGGGTCGACGGCGCCCCCTGGGTCGACGGCGCCCCCTGGGTCGGCGGCGCGGCGGGGGTGGATCGCGTCGCCGTCCCCGGGGCGATAGCCGGCCCGGGAGTGGACGCGGCGGGTTGGCGCGGCGCCGGCCGCGGGGACGCCGCTGTTCTCGGTGGGGACGCTGTTCTCGGTTCGGAGGTCGTTGCCGGCGCGGACGGATTTCTCGACCCGGACGGCGCGCCTCGCGGGGACGGCGCCGGCGCGGCCGGCGCCGGCGCGGCGGACGCGGCTCGCGGCTCGCGCTGGCGGGCCCCGGTCGACGTGCCGGAGCGGGTCCGGGCCGAGCCGGGCTTCTGGCCACCGCCGGGTGGGTCGGCGCCGGCCGGACCGGCCTGATCGCGGCGCACAGACCGCGGCGCATCGCGCGCCGACGGCGCGGACGCCCGGTCCGGCTCCCGGGTCCCGCCGGTGGACGAACCGGACCGGGCGGCGCGATGGGCGGCGAGGCCGGCCCGTGAGGTCACGACCGTGTCCTGCTCGATCGCCCGGCCGCGGGCACTCGGCGCGGCGGCGGCGGCGCCGGCGGACGGGTGATCGGCTGGCCGCTTCGGCGGAGCGGCGGCCCGGGAAGCCGAGTCCGCGTCGCGGCGGCCGGGCGAAGCGCTCTGGGGCCTCGGGTCGGCATGGGCGTTCGGGTCGTCGCGCGTGTTCGAGTCTTCGCGCGTGTTCGAGTCTTCGCGCGTGTTCGAGTCGGCGGCGGCGTCGAGGGGCGGGCTCGCGAACGCGGGCGAGGAGGAGCGCGAGAACCATCCAGAGCCGTCGGTCCCGCCGCTGGCCGTCGAGCGCGGCTGCTCGGCGTAGGTGTCGCCGGCCGGCCCAGCCGCGGCCTTCGGTCCGGGAGCGAAGATCGACGGCGCGGACCGGGCGACCGCCGCCCGGGGGCCGAGCGGCTCGGCGACCGGGAAACGGGAGCCAGGGCCGGCTGGGCCCGGCCGTCGGGACGGGAGGCGGCGCGGGAGCGGCGGGAGCGGTTCGTCGGCGTCACTCGAAGGAGCTGGCGCGACCTTGCTGGTCCCCGCCGCGCCGGTCCCCGCCGTGCTGGTCCCCGCCGTACTGGTCCCCGCCGTACTGGTCCCAGGACCGCCGGTCGTAGCCTCGCGGTTCCCGGACTCGCGGTTCCCTGACTCGCCGGCCTCAGCCGTACCGGTCTCCGCCGTGCCGGTCGCGGACTCGCCGTCAGCGTCCCGAGGCGCGGCCGGCGGGGTCTGCGGACGCGGGATGCCGGCGGCCGGGGTCGCGTCGCCCGCGTCCTCGGCGGCCGTCTTCCCGTCGCCCGTGCCCGGGTCGCCGGTTGTGGCCTTCCGGGCGCTGTCGGACGTGGGACCAACGCCGCCCTCAGCGCTGGCCGGTGGCTCGGCGCCTGTGCCGGCGGACGACTGAGCGGACGACTCGGCGCCGGCCGCGGCGCGGCCCGGCGCGCCCGCGCGTCCGGCGCTGGCGGGCTCGGCGTCGTGGTCGGCCTCGGTGTCGGCCTCGGTGTCGGCGGGGTCGGGGTCCGGGTCGGCTCCCCCAGCGGCGGGTCCGGCTGGTGAGCTGGGCTTCGACGACGTTCGCGCCGACGATCGGTCGATCACGAGCCCACCTTTGCTGCCGTTGAGCCAGACACGGTCCGTCGCCGAAGCGTCGGCGCCAGAGACGGCAGGATAGCGGCGCCGCGATCGGTCCCGGTGCCGGGCGCCCGTTGCGTCAGCCTCTGGGCTCGTGCCCCAGCCGTCTGGGCGGGGGGGCGCCCAGCGGCCTGGGCCCTCACCGCCCAGCCGCCGGCCGTCGGCCCGTGCTCCGGGCGCAAAGCCCGCTGGGGCCGACGCCGGCCCGAGATCGCCGCGAATGGCGCTCAGGCCGGTCTCCGTTCAGGTCAACGCGCGATCGTTACAAAACACATTAACGTTGCACATCATCATGCGACCGTCACCACGGTCGTTGACCATGCGTCGACATCCACGAAATGTCGCTGACGCCAGACTCGACGATCGTCGATGAATGCAGTCTGGTGTTTCGGACTGTCGGTTTCGCGGCAGTCGGCTGACCGACAACCGGGGGTAGCCGGACCGGTCAGACCACCTCGCCGATGCGGTGTACCCGCATGGTGTTGGTCATCCCGATCACCCGGGGCGGGGTTCCGGCCGTCACCACGACGATCTCGCCCGGCTGGCACAGCCCGCTCGCCAGCAGCGCGCTGTCGACCTGGCGGACCATCTCGTCGGTCGAGTTGGCGAACGGGACGAGGATGCTCTGCACCCCCCACACCAGGGCCAGCTGGTGGCGGACGGCCTCAATCGGCGTGAAGGCCAGCAGCGGGATCGGGCTGCGGTAACGGGCCAGGCGCCGGGCGGTGTCGCCGCTCTGGGTGAAGGCGACCAGGTAGCGGGCGCCCATCGCCGCCCCGACCTCGGCCGCGGCCTCGGACAGCGCGCCGCCCAGGGTGCGCGGGCGGGTCCGCAGCGGTGGCAGGCGGTTGAGGTCGACCTCGGCCGTCTCGATGATCCGGGCCATCGTCGCGACCGCCTCGATCGGGTACTCCCCGACGCTGGTCTCGGCCGACAGCATGATCGCGTCCGCGCCGTCGAGGACGGCGTTGGCGCAGTCGCTGGCCTCGGCCCGGGTCGGCCGGGGCGCGTGGACCATCGACTCGAGGACCTGGGTGGCCACGATCACCGGCTTGGCCCGCTCGCGGGCCCAGCTCACGGCCCGCTTCTGGACCAGCGGGACGAGCTGGAGCGGCAGCTCGACGCCCAGGTCACCCCGGGCGACCATGATCCCGTCGAAGGCCTCGACGATCTCCTCGAGGTGGTCGACGGCCTGCGGCTTCTCGATCTTGGCCAGGACGGGGACGCGGTAGCCGGCCTGGTCCATGATCGTCCGGACGCCCTCGACGTCGGCGGCGGTCCGCACGAACGACAGCGCGACCAGGTCGACACCTAGCTCCAGGGCGAAGCGCAGGTCGTCGGAGTCCTTCTCGCTCAGGGCGGGGACGGTCAGGGCCGCCCCGGGGATGTTCATCCCCTTGTGGTCGCTGACCGGGCCGCCGACGACCACCGAGGTCGTGACGTCGGTGCCGGTCACCTCGACCACGTCGAGGACGAGGCGACCGTCGTCGACCAGGATCCGGTCGCCGGCCGAGACGTCGCCGACCAGGCCCTTGTAGGTCGTGCCGACCCGGTCGACGTCCCCGTCGACGTCGTCGGTGGTGATGGTGAAGGCGGCGCCCGGCACGAGCGTCACCGACCCGGCGGCGAAGGTGCCGAGCCTGATCTTGGGGCCCTGCAGGTCGGCCAGAATGCCGATGCTGCGGTCGGCCTCCTCCGCCGCCTTGCGTAGACGCATATACGTCTCGGCATGCTGTTCGTGCGTGCCGTGGGAGAAGTTGAGACGGGCAATGTCCATCCCCGCGTCGACGAGCGCCCGGATCATCTCCGGCGAACTCGTGGCGGGGCCGAGGGTGCACACAATCTTGGCGCGACGAGACACGAGAAGAGACTAGAAAACGATCCGGCCCCGTGTGACGACACCCCTGGTTTTCACCTCGGCGTGGCGTGGGTGTATTCGGACAACGGCGAACCGTTTGGACATCCCGCCGCCCGGTCCGGTCCCGGTGGCACCGGCGGGGGCCGCGCGGGCTCGAACGGTCCACCGGGGTGGGGAGCCGGGCGCGGCCCGTTCAGTGCCCGAGCCGCTGGCACAACCCGGCCGAACGGACGCCATCGGCCGGGACCTTCGCCTGTCGGCCGCGCGTTCGGCTGCGCCGCGCCCCCGGCCGGCGTACGGTTTTGCTCGCCGGCCCCTCCGGGCCACCGGCGTCCCGCGCCGTCGTCCCGACCGGCCCGCCCCCACCTTCGGGCCAGCCGAGGCGCCGCGTACGAAGCGGAGGTCGCGTCCCGTGACGAGTTCCCAGGCCGAGCTGGCCATTCACCGGCAACCCTCCGGTGATGTCGACATCGCCGTGCCCACCGAGGACACCGACTCGGGCACGGCACTCACGGACCGTCTGTCGGTCTCCGCCGAGCCGGGCGAGTAGCCGCGGCCGCTCAGCGAGTAGCCCGCCCCAGGCCAACGGCGGCCGCTCAGGCGACGCGCTCGGGCATGTCCTCGCGCGGGCCGGAGGCCGCACCCAGGCCGGCCTCCGGACCGGGGCCGGGATCGGGGCGAGGGCCGGGCGTGCCCTCGGCCTCCGCCTGGTCGGCGAACTGCGTCCGGTACAGCTCCGCGTACAGGCCGTCGCGGGCCAGCAGCTCGCTGTGTCGCCCGGTCTCGACGACCTGGCCGCCCGCCAGCACGATAATGCGGTCGGCGTCCCGGACGGTGGACAGCCGGTGGGCGATGACCAGCGACGTCCGGCCGGCCAGGGCCTGGGCCAGCGCCCGCTGGACGGCCAGCTCCGACTCGCTGTCCAGATGGGCCGTGGCCTCGTCGAGGACGACGATCGACGGCTCCTTGAGCAGGAGCCGGGCGATGGCCAACCGCTGTTTCTCACCGCCGGACAGACGGTAGCCGCGCTCGCCGACGAACGTGTCCAGGCCGTCGGGAAGCGAGCGGACCAGCTCGGCGATCTGCGCCGCCTCCAGCGCCGCCCACATGGCCTCGTTGTCGGCGTCCGGCCGGGCGAAGGCCAGGTTGGCCCGGATCGTATCGTGGAACATGTGCGCGTCCTGGGTGACGACGCCGACGGCGTCGCGCAGCGAGGCCAGGGTGACCTCGCGGACGTCGTGGCCGTCGACCCGCACGGCGCCCGAGCGCGCGTCGTACATCCGGGACACCAGCTGGCTCACCGTGGTCTTGCCGGCGCCGGACGGTCCGACCAGCGCGACCATCTCCCCCGCCGCGACCTGGAACGACACGTCGGTCAGCACCGGTTCGGGCACCCGGGTGTCGAGGACGGCGACCGACTCCAGCGAGGCCAGCGACACCTCGCTGGCCGCCGGGTAGCGGAAGCCGACGTGGTCGAACTCGACGGTCGCGGCGCCGGCCGGCAGGGCGGTGGCCCCCGGCGCGTCGGCGATGGCCGGGCGGAGGTCGAGGACCTCGAAGACCCGCTCGAACGAGACCAGCGCGGTCATGACGTCCACGTGGACGTTGGACAGCTGGGTGAGCGGTCCGTAGAGGCGGCCCAGGTAGGCGGTCAGCGCGACGATCGTGCCGATGGCCAGCGTCCCGTTCGCGGCCATCGCCCCGCCGACGCCGTAGACGATCGCGGTGGCAAGCGACGCGACGAGCGTGAGCGAGGTGAAGAAGATCCGCCCGTACATCGACTGGGTTACCCCGATGTCGCGGACCCGCCCGGCCCGGGCCTCGAACACCGCCCGCTCGTCCTCGGGCCGGCCGTACAGCTTGGCCAGCATCGCCCCGGCCACGTTGAACCGCTCGGTCATCGTGCTGTTCATCTCGGCGTTGAGCCCGTAGGACTCGCGGGCCAGGCCGGCCAGGCGGGGCGCGAGCTGGCGGGCCGGGATCACGAAGACCGGCAGCAGCACGAGCGAGACCAGGGTGATCTTCCACGACAGGACGGTCATCGCGGTGATGACGAAGCCGACGGTCACCAGGTTGGAGGCGACCGAGGACAGGGTGTTGGTGAAGGCCGACTGGGCCCCGAGGACGTCGTTGTTGAGCCGGGAGATCAGCGCGCCGGTCTGGGTCCGGGTGAAGAAGGCCAGCGGCTGGCGCTGGACGTGGTCGAAGACCTGGGCTCGCATGTCGTAGATCAGGCCCTCGCCGATGCGGGCCGAGTACCAGCGCTCGGCCAGCCCGAGCAGGGCGTCGATCAGGGCGAGCCCGGCGACCAGGCCGGCCAGCCACTCCACCTTGGCCACGTCGTGTTTGAGCACGCCGTCATCGATGATCGCCTTGAGGATCAGCGGGGTGATCGCGCCCTGGCCGGCGTCGAGGACGATGAGGGCCAGCAGCATCGCGAGCATGCCCCGGTAGGGACGGGCGAAGCGGGCGATCCGCGGCAGGGTGCCCGGGCGGAGCTTGGTGTGCACGACCGAGCGGTCGCGCTGGAAGCCCCGCATGGTTGTCCAGTTCTGCATCGCCATCTCCCCGCCTCCGCCAGGCCGCGCCCACCCTCCGCCAACTGCCGCCCTCCGCGACCGGGGGCTCCGCCCATTCTCCCGGTCGCTTCGGACGGGTTGCCACCGTCCTCGTGACGGCCGGAGCTGTAACACTGTAAGCAGTCGCCCGGGGACGGGCATTCCGCGTTCGCCGCGAGCACACCTCGGCGACGCCGGCGGTCCGTTTCTCGGGATGGGGGCCGCCAGTCAGTCCGGACGGCCTCGGTCGGGCGTGGCCTCGGTCGGGCGTGGCCTCAGTCCGGGTCGCGCAGGCGCGCCTCGGCGTCGCTCTCGGCCTGGCGGGCGACGGCGAGGGCACGGTCCAGGGCCGTCCCGAGGGGTCGGCCGGGTTCGGCGGGCCCGGCCGCGGCGGCGACCGAGCCGCCAAGCAGGGCCTTCAGTTCGGCCAGCGCGTCGCGGGGCCAGGCCAGCGCGGCCTCGGCGACGGCGGCCACCCGCGCGTCCAGGCCGTCGGGCGGCCCGGTCCAGGTGAGCAGGCCGAGCGCGTACGCCCGCTCGGCGTTCATTTCCTCGCCGGTGAGCAGTACCTCGAGCGCGCGGGAGTAGCCGAGGATGCGGACGAGGGCGGCGCTCGCGCCCAGCCTGGGCAGCCGACCAGGGCGGCCGAGGCGGAGCCGGGCATCGCTGGGCGCGAACCGGAGGTCACACAACAGTGCCAGGTCCATCCATGGCGGCGGGACGGCTCCGGTGAGGACGGCGACGCTGAGCAGGTCAGCCCGGCGCGGAAAGTCCACTCGGGCGCCGTCCGGCGGCCCGGCTTGGGCCGGGCGCGGCAAGACGCCAGAGGCGCGGGAATTCACATGATCCACGCGTGCCCCGGCCTCGGAGCCGGGTGGCGAGGCATCGGCCCCGGCCGGTGGAATGCCACCGGCCAGCGCCGGCCCCATGACCCGGACGATGACCACGCGGACATCGCCCGTGAGCGACTGCTCGAGATGGATCAGCTCGGCGGACCGGAGCGGACCGTCGTCGACCCCCTCGCCCGGCACCGCGTGGACCGCGAGAACGGCGAGCGGGCCGGAAACGACCAGCCGGGTACCGGCCGCCGCCTGCGCGGCGGCCGGCGACGACCTGATCAGGCGGTCTTTTTCTTGCTACCTCGGGTCGCGCCGCCTCGACCCCGCAGAGTCGTACCCGACTCCGACAGGATCCTGTGGACAAAACCGTACGAACGGCCCGACGACTCGGCGAGGAGGCGGATGCTCTGCCCAGCTTCGTACTTCTTCCGAAGCTCCGCGGCGAGCTTGTCGCGCTCCGCGCCGGTGATGCGGGTTCCCTTCCTGAGCTCGGCCAATGTGGCCCCCTCCGTGTTCGATGATCTGCGAACCGATCTTCACTCAGCTTCCGAGAACGCGCCACTTGTGGCGCATGTGATCCATCACACGGATCTCATCCAGCGCCCACAAGTGGCCCCCGGCCGCGTCCACGTTCCGCTCCGCCCGACGCCACGACGGCCGTGGCGCAGGGCATGGCGCCTGCCTGGCCGCGCCCCCGCGCCCCCGCGGGCCGCGGCGCCAGTCAACGTCAACACCATGCAGTGTCCCTAATCATGCCGGCCCACGCCTAACACGAGCGTCGGCGCGTCGCGAAGAACATCGTCGCAACCAGCTGAACCTTATCACTGAGTAATCGCTCTGCTGCTACATGCTATCGCGACAGATCGCTGAGCGCGGCGTGCGCGGCTCGCTCCGCGCCCGGGCCGCGGTCGGCTCCGACCCCGGTCCGGGGGTCTCGTTACGGTGCTGGAGTGATGTCCGGGCCGAGCGCGACGCCGCGCGGGGCGGGCCAGCGTGCGCCCGGCCTGGCCGAGGCCGCCGACGGTCCGCCCCTCCAGACCCCTCGCCTCGACCCGCCGGACCCGGCCCAGCCGCCCGGCCCGGCCGACCCGCTGGCCGCGCCAGACCCGCCGGCCGCGCCAGATCCGCCGGGCGGTGACGGCCGGGAGCGCGGGGCCGCCCAGGGCGCCCCGAAGGCCGCGGCACGGGCCCGCCCGGCGTCGTCCGGGTTCACCGCCGCCCTCGAGGTGTCGGTGTGGGTGGGCCTGCTCGCTCTGACGGTGCTGGCCATCGGCCTGCTGACCGACTTCGGTTCGGCCATAGACGGGTCCCCGCCGCCCTTCGGGCCGACCTGGCGGCTGCCGCGCTCGCCGTTCGACGCGGTGATCGGCGGCACCACCGCCGCCGCCCTGGCCGCCGTGTCGGTGGCGGTGCTGGCGATCGTGGCCGGGCGCTCCCGGCCGGGCCGGGACCTGCTGGCGCTGCCCCGCTGGCCGGTACTGCTGGCCGGCGGCTACCTGACGGCCGTCGTGTGGACGCTTACGCTCGCCTACGCCGGCGGTCATGGGCTGGCCGGGGCGCTGTCCGGCGGCCCGCCGGACTACCTCGGTGGCCGCCTCGGCGTACACGGAGCGGCCGGCACACCGTTCAGCGACCTGACGGCGTTGAGCGCGGACCCGGCCGGGTTCATCGGGCACTTCACCGCGCACGCGTCCCGCCTCAGCTACCCGACCCGGACCCATCCGCCCGGGGCGACGCTGCTGCTGTGGCTGCTCAACCGGGCCGGGGCACGCACGGTGGGCGCGCTCGGGCTGGTGGTGACGGCCGTGGGCGCCGCGGTCGTGCCGCTGGCGGCGATCGCGGTCCGTTCCCTGTGCCACGAGACGGCGGCCCGCCGCCTGGTTCCCGTGCTGGCGCTCGCTCCGTGGTCGCTGTGGAGCGCGGGCTGCGTCGACGGCGTCGCGGCCGCGCTGACCGCGGCGGCGGTGACGCTCGGCGTCGTCGGCTCGGAGCCCGGGCGGCGGACGGGCTGGGCGGTCGGCGCCGGGCTGGTGCTCGGCGCCACGACGTTGGTCAGCTACGGCACGGCCTGGCTCGGCGTCGCGGTCGCCGCGACCTACTTCGTCCGCCGGCGACCGCTGCTCAACATGATCACCGGCCTGTCGCTGCTGGTCCCACTCATCCTGGCCCGGCTGGCCGGTTTCAGCTGGCCGGACGGGCTGCGGGTGGCCCAGCACGCCGAGGCCGCGAGCCGGCTGGGGGGCGAGGACGCCGGCCGCTGGCTGGTGCGGCTGGTGATCGCGGTCGCGGTCCTGCTCGTCGCGGGCGGCCCGATCTTCATCCGGTCGGCTCGGCGGATCCGGATGACCCCGGGCTGGCCGTTCCTGGTCGGAGCCGTCCCCATCGTCGCGTTCACGGTGCTGTTCGGGCTGGCCGGGCCGGACACGGCGCGGGCCTGGCTGCCGGCCTACCCGTGGCTGGCCGCGGCCGCGCTGGCTCCGGTCCCCCGGCCGCCCAGGCCCGGCGACACGACGGCCGCCGGCGACCCGCCGGTGGCCCTGGTCGCGGTGGGCGCCGTCACCGCCCTGGCGGTGGCCGTGTTCACGGCCTCGGCCTGACCGCCAAACCGACGGGACTGACCGCCAAACCGACGGGCCGGCGGGCCGCCGGCCCGATCGGCCGGTGCGGGGCCGATCAGGTCGGCCCGAGGAATCCCTCTCGTCAGGCGACCGGGAGACGCGGGATATCGGGCTCCAGGTAGACCCGCCGGGCCTGCGGGACGGCGGCTCGCAGGCGCGCCTCGGCCCCGTTGATCGCGTCGGCGACGCCGGCGACGGTCAGGTCCCCGGTCACGCTGATCTTGGCCGCGACAAGCAGCTCGTCCGGGCCCAGGTGGAGCGTGCGCAGGTCAAGGACGCCGGTGATGTCCGCCGCTCCGGTGATCGCGTCCCGGATGGCCGTGACGGTGCCCGGGGTGGCCGCCTCCCCGACCAGCATCGAGTAGGTCTCGATGGCCACCACGATCGCCACCGCGAGCAGGAGCAGGCCGATCGCGAGCGTGGCGATGCCGTCCCAGCGCGGTTCGTCGGTGATCTCGGCCAGGCTGACGCCGACCACCGCGAACACCAGCCCGATCAGGGCCGCGAAGTCCTCCAGCAGGACGACGGGTAACTCCGGCGCCCGGACGTCCCGGATGAACGTCCACAGGGGCACGTCGCCCCGGCTGTGGGCCGACTCGCGCAGGGCGGTCCGCAGCGACAGCCCCTCCAGCACGATGGCCACGCCGAGCACGACGAACGCGACGATCGGCGAGTCGAGATGGTGGGGATGGCGGATCTTCTCGACGCCCTCGTAGACGGAGAACAGGCCACCCACGCTGAACAGCACGATTCCGACCAGGAAGCCGGCGATGTAGCGGGAGCGGCCGTGACCGAACGGGTGGTCGGCGTCCGGCGGGCGGACCGAGGCCCGCTGCCCAAGCAGCAGCAGCCCCTGGTTGCCTGAGTCGGCCACCGAGTGGATCGACTCGGCCAGCATCGACGACGAGCCGGTCACCAGGAACGCGACGAACTTCGACACCGCGATCCCCAGGTTCGACGCCAGCGCCGCCAGCACCGCCTTCGTCCCGCCACCCGCGCTCACGCCGCCGCCGCTCCTCCCGATCCGGCGCCCACACGCTCCAGCGGCGCTGGCACCCTGCCGGCAGTCTCCCATCCGGGTCGGACATGTCCGTCCGGGGCCGGCCCCTCGGACCGGCGCCCCCAGATCAGCGCCCTCAGATCAGCGCGGTCAGGCCAGCGCGATGAGCTCGAGCAGTTCCGGCGACCAGTGGTCCTCCACGCCGTCGGGCAGCATGAGCACCTTGTCCGGGTTGAGGGCCTCGACCGCGCCCGGGTCGTGGGTGACCAGGACGACCGCGCCCCGGTAGGTGGACAGCGCGCTGAGGATCTCGTCCCGGGATGCCGGGTCGAGGTTGTTCGTCGGCTCGTCGAGCAGCAGGACGTTGGCCGACGAGCAGACCAGCCCGGCCAGGGCCAGCCGGGTCTTCTCACCGCCCGAGAGCGTCCCGGCCGGCTGGTCGACCGTCTCGCCGCTGAACAGGAACGCGCCCAGGATGCGGCGCAGCTCGACGTCGGACGTGCCCGGCGCGGCTGAACGCATGTTGTCCAGCACCGAGCGGGCGGTGTCCAGGGTCTCGTGCTCCTGTGCGTAGTAGCCGATCCGCAGGCCGTGTCCCGGCTGGACCTCGCCGGTGTCGGGCAGCTCGACGCCGCCCAGGATCCGCAGCAGCGTCGTCTTGCCGGCGCCGTTGAGGCCGAGCACGACGACCCGAGCCCCCCGGTCGATGGCCAGGTCAACGCTGGTGAAGACCTCGAGCGAGCCGTAGGACTTCGACAGGCCCTCGGCCGTCAGCGGCGTCCGCCCGCACGGCGCAGGCTCGGGGAAGCGCAGCTTGGCCACCCGGTCAGCCACCCGGCTTTCGGCCAAGCCGGCGGCCAGGCGCTCGGCCCGCCGGTCCATCTGGTGGGCGGCCCGGGCCTTCGTCGCCTTGGCCCGCATCTTGTCGGCCTGCGAGCGCAGCGCGTCGATCTTCTTCTCGGCGTTGGCCCGCTCGCGCCGGCGCCGGCGCTCGTCGGTGTCGCGCTGCTTGAGATAGGTCTTCCAGTTGACGTTGTAGACGTCGAGGACGGCCCGGTTGGCGTCGAGGTGGAAGACCTTGTTGACCACCCGGTCGAGCAGGTCGACGTCGTGGCTGACGACGATCAGGCCGCCGCTGTGGGAGCGCAGGTACTCCCGCAGCCAGCCGATCGAGTCGGCGTCAAGGTGGTTGGTCGGCTCGTCCAGCAGCAGCGTCGCGTCGGAGTCGCCGGCCCCGGCGAACAGGATGCGGGCCAGCTCGATACGGCGGCGCTGACCGCCGGACAGCGTCCCGAGCTGCTGGCTCAGAGCGGTGTCGGGCAGGCCGAGCGACGAGCAGATCCGGGCCGCCTCGGCCTCGGCCGCGTAGCCACCCAGCCCGCCGAAGCGCTCCTCCAGCCGGCCGTAGCGGCGCACGGCGGCATCGCGCTCGGCGTCGTCGGCGAGCTCCGCCATCTCGACCTGCAGCTTCTCCATCTCGCGCAGGATGGCGTCGAGGCCGCGGGCGGAGAGCACCCGGTCGCGGGCGGAGTCGGTCGGGTCGCCGACGCGGGGGTCCTGGGGCAGGTAGCCGAGCTCGCCGCGGTGCTCGACCGTGCCGGCGAAGGGCAGGCCCTCCTTGGCCAGGGTCCTGAGCAAGGTCGTCTTGCCCGCGCCGTTGCGCCCGACCAGGCCGATCCGGTCCCCGGCCTGCACCCGGAACGAGACGGGCTCGATCAGGATCCTCGCGCCGGCGCGGAGCTCCACGTCCGTCGCTATGATCATTAAGTTACACTCCGTAACGGCTCGGGGCAGACGGGCGGTGGACGATACGGACCCAGTCGCCTTCCACTGTACGGGCCGCCTCCGTCCGGTGGCCCCGCCGGCCGCCCGGTGACCGTGCCCAGCCGAGGCGGGTGAGCTCACCCGCGCCGACGAGCGCCGTGACCGTGAGCGCCGCGTCCAGCCGCTCCCACCCTGCCGCCCTCCGCGCCTGGGGGCTCCGCCCATTCTCCCGGTCGCTTCGGGCGAGTGGCCAACCCGCCCGAAGAGCCGGTCTGTAATCCCAAATTGATACCCGGGCCTGTCGACCCAGCGTTGGAGACAAAGGCAGCGGCTCGCCACCGCGCCGGTTGTCGCCTACCTGTCACCCGGCGGGGATGGCAACCGCGGCGCGACCGCGGCGCATTCTGTCGGCGGGGAGCCCCGGCGCCTTTCCGAACCGCCCAGTCCACCGCGAACATCTCTGCGCCCCAAGGGATCAGGCGTCGCCAAAGAACGATCACTGACGTGACGCGTCAATATTAACTGCCCCGGACTTGCGCTGATCGGGTAGAGCGGACATGACCGGACATTGCCCCTTGGCCATGGTTCGACACGCGTCAGCCCGCGTGCTGGACACAGATCATCCCTCAGCCTATTTTCAGCTTCGTACACGGCCGACACGGCGGGTCGCGAAGTTCAACCGGAACGTGATCCGAATGGGGAGCCAGGTACGTCGGGCGCCCGTCTACGGCGCGCGAACTCCACCGCCACGGTCAGCCACGACCGATTCTGTCGTGCTGCCGAGACGAGATCTTTCGGCGTTCACAACAGAAGCAGTGGCCGGCCCCGCGACGTCGCCTCCGCGACGTGTTTCAAGCATTCCATTGAATCGAGGAGCACGCCCATGAGAACCAGTTTCATTCGCCGCGGCATCGCCGTCGGCGTCAGCGCGATGGCCCTGGCCGGATTCGTCGCCACGGCGATGCCGGCCAATGCCGCCAGCACCAAGCCGTCCGCTCCGGCCGCCGCCCCCGCGCCGGGGGCGACACAGGGATCGGGCGGCGCCGTCGTCGGCGCGGCGGCCACCGGGCAGGTCCGCAAGCCCGGCGGCGTCCGCGCGCAGGGCGCCTTCAACGGCGTCTGCGAGGTCTACGAGCTGTGCCTCTACTACTACTACAACTTCGCCGGCAGCCTCGACGACTTCTACTACAGCGACTCCAACCTGAACGACAACTGGTTCGTCAGCCCCGGCGCCGGCCAGTACCAGCACGTGGGCAACAACGCCGAGTCGTGGTGGAACCGGGACCCGTACTACAACGTGCGCGCGTTCACCGGCGCGAACTACACCGGCTACTCCGTCGTCCTCCCCAGGAACAGCTACGCGAACTTCACCTGGGTCTACCCCACCTACTTCGCCGACAACATCGAATCATTCTACTGGTTCTGATCTGACCGGGCAGGTTCCCGCATCCAGGCGGGGACCTGCCCGACCCACCCGGACAACGAACACCGTTGAAGACGAACGGCGCAGCTGGCGCCACGACCCGCGCGGACGGAGTAACAATGTCACCTCGGACGGCCCGGTACCGCCGCGCGCGGCGCTGGCTTCTGACCGCGATCCTGGCCGCCCCGGCCATTCTCGCCGCCGGATGCGGCAGCTCGAGGGCACACCCGGCCCCGCCGCCTCCGAGCCATCGGCCGAATGTCTCGGCTGGACCGAGCCTGCCGCTGGACCGCTATCTGCCGAGCCCGACCGACTCGGTCCGGGTCGCGCGGGCCTACCACATCCTGGTCGGCGCCTGTGAGAAACGTTTCGGAGTCGCCGCCGACCCGGAACAGCCTGCCCCCGACGGGCCGCGGACGGCGAACGAACGCCGCTACGGCATCACCGATCCGGCCCTGGCCTCCTCGGCCGGCTACCGGGTGTCGGTCCGGGCGACCGCGCCGCCGGTCAGGCCGGCCGAGGCCAGGGACCCACGCACGCTCGAGGTCCTGACCGGCAACGGCCGGACCCGCGTCAACGGCCAACCGGTTCCGCGCGGCGGCTGCGCCGGTGAGGCCACGCGACGGCTCGAAGCCGGCGCCCCGACAGACGTCGACCGGTATCTCGCGCAGCGCCTCAGCCTGGACAGCTTCGTCGCATCCAGACGGGATCCCCGGGTCCTCACGGCCTTTCGATCATGGTCGGACTGCATGCGGGGCCACGGCTACAACTACGCCAACCCGCTTGCCGCCGCCGCCGACCCGCGGTTCGCGCGCGGGCCGGTGTCCATGACCGAGGTCACCGTCGCCGTGACCGACATCGGCTGCAAGCGCCAGACGAACCTCGTCGAAACCTGGGCCGGCGTCGAGGCCGGCCTCCAGCGCGGCTCGATCGCGGCCAACCGGGACGGCTTGGAGAAGGCGCGGCTGCTGAACGAGGCCGAGCTGCGCGTCGCCCGCTCCCTCGACCGCGGCTGACCCAACCGCCGTTACCCGAAACCTGCGCTGACCCGGCCTGCGCTGACCCGACCCGCGCTGACCCGACCCGCGCTGACCCGACCCGCGCTGACCCGACGAACAGACCACCGAAGGACGATCCTTGAGACGACGCCCGCCCGCCCGCGCCGCCGCGATCGGCGGCCTGATCGCGCTGGCCGCCGCGAGCGCCCAGCTCATCGGCCTCGCGCCCATGCCCGCGCGCGCCGCCACAGCAACCCCGACGGCGTCGGGCCCGGCCGGTCAGTACATCGTTGTGCTGAACGCGCAACCCTCGGCGACCACTTCGGCCGCCGCCGTCGCGACCGCCCGGTCCCGGGGGATCCAGGTGATCCACCAGTACAGCCACGCGGTCAGCGGGTACTCGGCGCGCCTGGACGCCGCCCAACTCGCCACGGTCCGCGCCGATCCCAGCGTCGCGTACGTCGAACCCGACGAGGTGGCCCGGGCCACCGCCGTCGAGCGGCCGGCCGACTGGGGCCTCGACCGGATCGACCAGCGCCGCCTCCCGCTCGACGGGGCTTACCACTACACCGTCACCGGCGCCGGAGTGACCGCCTACATCGTCGATTCCGGCATCCGCCTCACCCACAGTGACTTCGGTGGCCGGACCCGGGGCGGCTTCTCCGCCATCGACGACGGCTACGGCACCACCGACTGCTACGGCCACGGGACCCACGTCGCCGGCATCGTGGGCGGCACGGCCAGCGGTGTCGCCAAGGCGGTGAACCTGGTCAGCGCGCGGGTGCTCGGCTGCGACGGTTTCGGCACCGTCAGCGGCGTGATCGCCGGCCTGGACTGGGTGACGGCCGATCACGGCACCGGTGGCGCCGGGCCCGCCGTCGTGAACCTGAGCCTGGACGCCGATCCGTCCCGGGCCCTCGACCAGGCGGTCCGCCAGTCGATCAACGCCGGCCTGACCTACTCGGTGGCCGCGGGCAACGAGAGCGGCGATGCCTGCGCCACATCGCCGGCCCGGGTCCGGCGCGCCATCACCGTCGGCGCCACCATGGCGACGGACAGCCGCGACACCCAGTACTCCAACTACGGCCCCTGCGTGGACCTGTTCGCCCCCGGCACGGGCATCGTCTCGGACTGGAACACCTCGGACACGGCCACGAACACGCTGAACGGGACGTCGATGGCCGCGCCGCACGTCACCGGCGTCGCCGCGCTCTACCTGCAAGGCCACCCGCGGGCCCGGCCCGACCAGGTCAGGGACGCCATCGTGGCCGCCGGCACCACCGGCGTGCTGAGCCAGATCGGCCCACACTCGCCGAACGTACTGCTCTTCTCACGAAGCGTAGACCGGTAGGCGCCGACGGCGGTCCCCGGGCCGGCGAGTCGCCGGCGCCCGGGGACCGCCCAGCCGGCCGGGCCTACGAACCGCCCGCCCCGGGCATGCCGCGCCAGAAGCCGCACTGGTGTTGCCGGCTGAAGTCGACCGGGTGGATGCCGCCCTGGCTGTCCGGGGCGAGAGCCTCGACGGAAGTCGCGGCCGAACCGGTGGGCCGCCAGGCAGGCAGGCCCGTTCCGTTGGGATTGCCGGTGCGGGCGAAGTCGGTCCAGTAGCGGATCATCTGGTGCGCCAGTCCCCGCTGCTCCGCCGTGAGAGTTCCCGCGTCGTAGGCGCCGTCGAACAGGTACTGCAACTCGCCGGCGTGATAGGCGCCGGTGGGGAAATCGGGTTTGTTCTGGCCGCGGAACCAGGGCGCGGCCTCGTCGGCGAACTCGTAGGCGTACGTCGGAACGTGGCGGCTCAGCGCGCTTTCCATGGTCAGGGTCGGGCAGGCCAGGCCCCAGTCGGTGACGACGGCGGAGAATGCCTCGCCCGCGTTGACGTAGTTCTTCAGCGGATACCGGGCCAGTACGGCGGCCGCGCCGGAGCCGAATGTCTGGGAAAGCGACGCGCTGTACTGGGCGGGGGTGGGATGCCCGGCGAGTTCCTCGAACTGCTCCTCGAACGTGCGGAACTCGTCGCGGGTCACTCCCGTCATCACCGGGACGCGGGAAAAGCTGCCCGTGGCGACGGCGGTGCTCGGCTTCTGGGGCAGGGTCGCGGTTCCGTAGACCGGGCTGAACACGTCATCAGCATTGAACAGGTCGGCGAACACCTTCGCCGGCTTGGAGGTCATGCACGCCACCACGGTGTTCCGGTCGCCGCAGCCGAGCTGCCGCTCCACCGTGCGAGCATAGGCCCGCGCGGACGCATCGTCGATCGGGCCCCAGGTCGGTGTGTATGGCCAGTTCAGTCCGCAGGGGCCGCTCTGGACGATGGCCCGCTGGAACAGCCCGGCCGCTCCCGGCGCCGACAGCAGCGAGCAGGTGCTGACGCCGCCGGCCGACTCGCCGAAGAGCGTCACGTTGCCCGGGTCTCCGCCGAAGGCGGCGGCGTTGCGCCGGACCCAGCGCAGGGCGGCCTCCTGGTCGGCAAGCCCGAAGTTCCCGGCGCTGGCACCGCCAAGCGCGGGATCGTCGATAAAGCCGAGGGCACCGAGCCGATAGTTCAGAGTCACCACGACGACGCCACCTTCCACGGCCATCCGCGCGGCGCCGTATTCGGCGCCGGACCCGGAGAAGAACCCGCCGCCGTGTATCCACACCATGACCGGCAGCCTGTGGTCTCGCGAGTCGCGAGGCGTCGTCACATTGAGGTAGAGACAGTCCTCGTCGAAGCTGGGCGGGTCGCCGGGAAAACCACCGGCCTGGGGGCAGGCGCTGCCCGGTTCGGTGGCGTCGCGAACGTTTTTCCACGGCTGGACGGGCGCCGGCGCGGCCCAGCGCAGTTTCCCCACCGGCGCGGCAGCGTAGGGAATTCCCAGAAAAACCCGGTGGTCAGGCGCCACCGTTCCCCGGATCGCGCCGGTGTCCGTCCGGACGACCGCCCCGCTCGGGCTGCCCCCGGCTGGTCCGCAACCAACAACCGGGAGAACGGCGGCGCTCAGCGCCGCCGCGAGCAACAATGCGCGTTTCGCGATAGTCATGGCATCCTCACCAGCCGATTCGTCAGGATCGGTCAGATGATCGCCGGACCTCGGACCACGCCACATCGGCCGGGCGGCTATCGGCGGACCCCTCCAAGGTCTGACCTCGCGGCGACTTTCGGCGGGGAGCCGGCCAAGTCACCCGAAAGTACGGTCACCCGAAAGTACGTCGGACTACAGACACCCTCACGTTAGGTAAGGCAAGCTTGCGCAGCCGGCCGACCCTGATCCAGCCAGCCATCATCTGGAGCTCACCTGTGAATGTCTCTCCCGCCCCTGTCCACGCACGAGCGGAGAGCCGGCGAGCGCTCGTCCAGCGCGGCCTCGCGATGGCCGCCGTGACCGCCGTCTGCGCCGCGGCCGCCGCCGGCTGCGGCGGCGCCAGCGCCGGCTCCAGTGCCTCGGCCGGGGCCGCCACCCCGGCGTCGGGCGGGGCCGGCGGGGCGGCCGGCGGGGCGGCCGGCGCGGCCCAGACCGTCGCGGTCACCGTCACCGCCGCCGGCTGCGCCGCGCGGCCGGCCAGCGTCCCGGCCGGACCGGTCGTCTTCAACGTCCGGAACACCAACGCCGACGACGTCGACGAGATCGAGCTGGCCAAGACGGGCGACGAGGACATCCTCGCCTCGCGGGAGAACTTGAAGCCGGGCGCGACCCGCGTCTTCGCGCTGCGGCTGGCCGCCGGCTCCTACAGCCTGAACTGCGAGGGGGCGACCAACGGCACCGGCCCGCTGACGGTCACCGGATCGGCCACCGAGCCGGCCCTCACCCCCGCCCAGAAGGCGATCGCCGACTCCTATCACACCTACGCGCTGGGCCAGGCCGACCAGCTGATCACGAAGACGAAGACCTTCACCGACGCGATCCGGGCCGGGAACATGGCCGCCGCGATGAATGCCTACGGGCCGGCCCACATGATCTACGAGAACATCGAGTTCGTCGGCGACCACGTCGACGACGGGAGGCTCGACACGGCCATCGACGCCCGCGAGGCCGCCGCCCAGGAGAGCCCGGGCGGCTTGGCCGCCTGGACCGGCTTCCACCGCATCGAGAAGCTGCTGTGGGGCCAGCACACGATGACCGGCGGGGTCGCGCTGGCCACCAGGCTCGACGCCGACCTCGTCACCTTCCGCCGCCTGCTGTTTTCCCACAGCTTCACCCCGGCCGAGCTGGCGAACGGGGCCGGCGCCTCCATCGACGAGTCGCTCGACGTCCACCTGCCGGCGGCGGAGGACCACTACTCCGGCACCAGCCTGTGGGACGTCGCCGGCAAGGTCGAGTCGGCCCGGGAGATCTTCTCCCTGCTCTCCCCCGGCCTCGCCCAGTCCGACACCGGGGTGAACGACCAGGTGAGCGCCGCGCTGACCAACCTGACCGGCCAACTGACCGCGCTGCGCCCCGGCGGCCGGTTCGTGAACTACGCCACCGTCGACGGCCCCAAGCGACAGACGATGATCAATACCGCGATCCAGCTCGACGACGCGCTCTCCCGGATGCCCGGGCTGGTCGTCTGACCTCGTCTGGCTCAGCCCAGGCGGGCCACGGCTCAGGCCGTCACGCGGGGCCGGGCGGGCGGGTGGACGAGGGATGGCCGGCTGTGCCGGTGACCGCGCGGCGCGCCGGCCGTCCCGGCCCCCGCGGCGGTCGCGGCGGTCGCGGCCCCGGCCGCCGCCGCCTGCTCCCCGGCCGGGACGGTCGCGACCGTGCCCAGGCGGGCCGCCGGGCCGGTCAGGACGGTGCCCGGCGGGAGCAGCGGGGCCGTGGACGGGCCGGCGACGTGCGCGCCGATCCAGTCGAGCGCGGCCGGGAACAGCGCCGACCACACTGCATAGTTGTGGCCCCCGCCCGGCAGCTCGACGACGGTGTCGTCGCCGCCCGGCGGCAGGTCGCGGCGGAACTCGGTGAGCGCCGTCGTCGCGTCCCGGTCACCGCCGGAGGCGGCCAGGTAGAGCGCCAACCCGCCCGGCCGGTGGCGCTCCAGCCAGCTCGGCGAGTTCGCCTCGACCAGGTAGGCCCGCCCGCCGAACAGGCTCCGGCCGACCGAGCCGCCGGCCGCGTCGAAGTAGCCGGACATCGACACGGCCGTCGAGTAGCGGTCGGGGTGGCGCAGGGCCAGGTTGACCGCGCAGTACCCGCCGGTGGAGTAGCCCATGGTGGCCCAGGCCCGCCCCGGCCCCAGCGCCCGGTAGTCGTGGGCGATCGCCGTCGGGACGTCGGCCGACAGGTAGGTGTCGTCGGCCGGGCCGCGCACGGCGTCGACGCACTCCTCGTCCCGCTGGCCGTCGGTGTCGGTCGGAACGACGGCGATCATCGGCGGGATGCGGCTGGCCGCGATCTCGCGGTCCATCGTGCCGGCCAGGTCGAGCTGGCTGACCCAGTTGCGGGCGATGCCGGGCCAGCCGTGGAAAAGCTCGACGACCGGGAAGCGGGTGGCCGGCGGGCCGTCGAAGTACCGTGCGGGCAGGTAGACGAAGGCCGGGCGGCGTATGCGCGACAGGCCACCGGACAGGCTGATCCGCACGACCATCCCGCGTCCCCGGGCGGCGTCGACCCGGCCGGCCGCCATCACCCGGGGCGACAGCCCGTTCGACGCCTCCCCCGGCGCGGGCACGTCGGTCGGCGTGGAGCCGGTCAGCTCCGAGAGCGAGTCGTAGAAGCCGTAGATCCGGTTGGTCTCGGTGAGCGCCAGCAGCGCCCCGCTGGCCAGGACGAGGGCCAGGCAGGTCAGGCGGACCGTCCAGGCCAGGGTGGCGCCCACGCGGCCCACCCGGTCGCGGCCGGCCCGGTTCCACAGCGCGGCGGTCGCCCCGACCGCCGCCGCCACCAGCAGGCAGACGCACAACAGGAAGGGCAGACCGGTCAGCCGCACCCACGCCTCCCGACCGATGGGAACCCGGACGTCACGAGGCTACGCGCAAGGGGGCCACCGGCCCACGTCGTCACATGGGCGACACATGCCGGAGGACGCGGCCAACCGGGGGGCGGTGGCCGCCGGCGTCAGCCGAGCCGGGTGATGCCGACCGTCACCCCCAGGGACGTCGACTCGCCGCCGGAGAACACCCCGCGCATCGGCGGGACGTCGTTGTAGTCCCGGCCGCGGGCCACGACGACGTGCGGGTCGCCGGCCGGGACGCTGTTGGTCGGGTCGAAGCCGTACCACTGCCCGACCCAGCCCTCGACCCAGGCGTGGCTCTCGCCGGCCACGGTCTGGCCGACCTCCGCGTTCGGCGACGGGTGCAGGTAGCCCGAGACGTAGCGGGCCGGCAGACCGACCGCCCGCATCAGCACCAGGGCGACGTGCGCGAAGTCCTGGCAGACGCCCGAACGGGCCTCGAACGCCTCGGCGGCCGACGTCTGTACCCCGGTCGTGCCGGGCCGGTAGGTGAGCTGGTCGTGCACCCAGCCGCAGGCCGCCTCGACGAACGCCTCGGGCGTCGCGCCCGCGGCCAGCTCCCGGGCCACGTCGACGAGCTCCGGGATCTCTCCGGTGGCGGCGCTGGGCCGGATGAACTCGACATAGCGGTCGGCCAGCGCGTCGGCCCGCAGGTCGTCCCAGCTCGGGCCGCCGCCGGCCGGCGGGGGCTCCTCGCCGGTCTGGACGACCGAGCGGCCGGTCACCACCAGCTCGGTGTGCGGGGTGTGGATGTCGAACGCGGTGACCTGGGTGCCCCAGTAGTCCCAGTACCGGTAGGTCGAGGCGCCCGGCTCGGTGCGCACGACCGCCTCCAGCGTCGTCTGGCGCGGGGAGGTCTGCGGGATGAGCCGCGCCTCGTTGTAGGACGACGTCACCGGGGCCGCGTAGCGGTAGCCCGTCGAGTGCTCGATGCGGATGCGCCAGCTCACTGGACCACCGTCCTCGGGTCGGAACTCAAGCCGGGACCTCGCTCGCCCACGACTTGGGTACCTCGCGGGCGAAGTACCGCGCGTTGATCGACAGGCTGACCTCCGAGCAGGTGCGCTGCAGCGAGGCCAGCAGCTCGGGCATGTCGTCGACCAGCTCGTCGAGCCGGGCGAACTCCAGATCGGTGCGGGCCCGGCCGATGGTGCGCCGGGCGACGTCGTGGACGGCGAGCCGGGAGCGGCCCCGGGTGCCGTCGAGCTCGGCCAGGACGTCCTCGACGGCGGCCAGCGACCAGTAGACCGAGCGCGGGAACAACCGGTCGAGCAGCAGGAACTCGGCTACCCGGGCCGCGTCCACCGCCCGCCGGTAGGTGCGCAGGTAGGCCTCGTGCGCGCCGCAGGAACGCAGCAGGCTCAGCCAGCTCTGCGAGGCCGGGTCGTCGCTGATGCTGGACGACAGCAGCCGGGCGGTCATGTCGACCCGTTCCAGGCCGCGCCCGAGCATGACGAACCGCCAGCTGTCGTCGCGGGGCGTCGTCGCGTCGATCAGCCCGGCCAGCATGGCCGTCCGCTCGCGGACGTAGCGGAAGAACGTGTGCGGGCCCAGGCGCCGGCCCAGTTCGATGTTGTGCGGCAGGTCGTTCCAGGTGACGTTGAGGCACTCCCAGACCTCGCTGGACACGACGTCACGGGCGCCGCGGGCGTTCTCCCGGGCCGCGCACAGGGCGCCGGCGATGCTGGCCGGCGAGACCAGGTCGTAGCCGAAGATCTCGGTGACCCGGCGGGCGTCGAGCTCGCCGTCGGGGGCGGGCACGCCCATCACGGCCAGCAGCGCCCGGCAGGCCGACGCCTCGTCCAGCCACGGGTCCTCCAGCACGCGGTGGACGTGGACGTCGAGGATGCGCGCGGTGTGCTCGGCCCGCTCGGTGTAGCGGCCGATCCAGAACAGCGCCTCGGCGACCCGGCTCAGCACGGCTCCCCCGCCCCACCCTGTTGCTGTTGCTGTTGCTGCTGGTCGGAGCCGTCGACGGGACCGAGCTCCGGCCCGGCGGCCAGTCGCGGCACGCCGGCCAGGCGGGTCAGCGTCTCCCGGCGCCGGGCGGCCTCCCCCTCGGGCGCGAGCACCCAGGTGTCCTTCGACCCGCCGCCCTGGCTGGAGTTGACGATCAGGCTGCCCCGGGGCAGCGCGACCCGGGTCAGCCCGCCGGGCAGCACCCAGATCCGGTTGCCGTCGTTGACCGCGAACGGGCGCAGGTCCACGTGGCGGGGGCCGAGCGCGTCGTCGGCCAGCGTCGGCGACGTCGACAGGCGCACGACCCGCTGGGCGATCCAGCCCCGCGGGTCGGCCCGGACCCGCTCCCCGAGCGCGTCCAGTTCCTCCGCGCTCGCGCTCGGCCCGATCACGATGCCCTTGCCGCCGGAGCCGTCGACCGGCTTGAGGACCAGCTCGTCGAGGCGGTCGAGGACGTAGGCGCGGACGTCGGGGTCCTCCAGCCGGTAGGTGTCGACGTTGGGCAGGATCGGCTCCTCGCCCAGGTAGTAGCGGATCAGGTCGGGGACGTAGGTGTACATCAGCTTGTCGTCGGCGACCCCGTTGCCGACGGCGTTGGCGATCGTCACCGCGCCGGCCCGGGCCGCGTTGAGCAGCCCGGCGCAGCCCACCACCGACTCGGGCCGGAACTGCACCGGGTCGAGCCAGTCGTCGTCGACCCGCCGGTAGACGACGTGGACCGGCCGCTCCCCCTCGGTCGTGCGCATCAGCACGTGGTTGTCGCGGACGACCAAGTCGCGGCCCTCGACCAGCTCGACGCCCATCTGGCGGGCCAGCAGGGCATGCTCGAAGTAGGCCGAGTTGTAGACGCCGGGGGTGAGCACGACGACGGTCGGGTCGGCCACCTCGGGCGGGGCGGCGGCCCGCAGCGCGTGCAGCAGGTGGGTCGCGTAGTCAGCGACCGGGCGGACGCGGTGGGTGGCGAACAGCTCGGGGAACACCCGGGTCATCGCCCGCCGGTTCTCGATGACGTAGCTCACGCCGGAGGGGACGCGGACGTTGTCCTCCAGGACCCGGAAGCCGCCGACCTCGTCGCGGATCAGGTCGATGCCGCTGACGTGGGCCCGCACCCCGTTCGGCGGGTCGATGCCGTGGGCGGCCCGGTGGAAGTGGGTGCTGGTCAGGACCAACCGGCGGGGGACGATGCCATCCTCCAGCACCTCGGCCCGGCCGTAGACGTCGGCCAGGAATGCCTCCAGCGCCTTCACCCGCTGGATGACGCCCCGCTCGACGACGTCGAACTCGTCGGCGCTGATCAGGCGGGGCACCAGGTCGAGCGGGAACGGGCGTTCCTCGCCGAAGAGGTTGAACGTGATCCCGGCGTCCCGGAAGGCGCGGTCGAGCGCCTTCGTCCGGCCCGCGAGATCACTGCTCGTCATCGGCCGCAGGGCGTCGTACAACGCCTGGTAGACACCCCGTGGGGCGTCGTCGGCCTCAAAGACCTCATCCCAGGCGGCGGTGGACGCCACCTCCGCCGCGTACCCCTCGAACAGGTCGGCCACGGACGTGAGGGTAGGTCCCCCGTGTTACCGCCGGATAACGCTACGGTCGTCGCGTCAGGTGTCTAACGCCGAGTGACCGGCGACCGCCCCGGGCCGTCCGCCCGACGGTCGTGGACCATAGGCTTCGCTCGCGCGCCCACGACCCAAACCGAGGGGGAAACAGGTGTCCACGCTGCTGGTGACCGGGGGGGCTGGTTTCATCGGCTCCAACTTCGTCCGCTACTGGACTCAGGAGCACCCGGGCGACCAGGTCGTGGCGCTGGACGCGCTGACCTACGCCGGGCGCCGCGAGAGCCTGGCCGACGTCGCCGGGGCGATCACCTTCGTCCACGCCGACATCCGCGACCAGGCCCGGATGACCGAGGTGCTGCGCGAGCACGGCGTCGACGTCGTCGTGAACTTCGCGGCCGAGTCGCACAACAGCCTGGCCATCATCCGGCCCGGTGACTTCTTCTCGACCAACGTGATGGGCACCCAGGCGCTGCTGGAGGCGGTCCGGACGGTCGGTGTCGCCCGCTTCCACCAGATCTCCACCTGCGAGGTCTACGGCGACATGGACCTGGACGACCCGGGCGCGTTCACCGAGTCCTCCCCCTACCTGCCGCGCACCCCGTACAACGCGGCGAAGGCCGGCGGCGACCACGTCGTGCGCTCCTACGGCTACACGTACAACATCCCGGTCACGATCACGAACTGCTCGAACAACTACGGGCCCTACCAGTTCCCCGAGAAGGTCATCCCGCTGTTCATCTCGCGGGCGCTGCGCGGGGAGGCCCTGCCGCTGTACGCCTCGACCCGCAACCGGCGAGAGTGGCTGCACGTCCTGGACCACTGCCGGGCCATCGACGCGGTCCTGTCCCGGGGCCGGGTCGGCGAGACCTACCACGTGGGCAGCGGCGTCGAGGCGGACATCGAGACGATCGCCGACACCATCCTCGGTGAGCTGGGCCTGCCGGCGTCGCTGAAGACGATCGTGCCCGACCGGCCCTCGCACGACCGGCGCTACCTGCTCGACTCGTCCAGGCTGCGGACCGAGCTCGGCTGGGCGCCGGAGATCACCTTCGCCGACGGGATGCGCTCGACGGTGGCCTGGTACCGGGACAACGAGTCCTGGTGGGCGCCGCTGATCGGGGCCTCCCCTGTCGTCGAGACGGCCTGGGCCGCCAGCGGCCAGTAGCGCCGACCTCGCGACGCCGACCCTCGCCGCAAACCTCGTCGGCGCCCGTCGGCGCCGGAGCTTGCCGGCATACAGGACGCGCTCCTGCACTTCCTCGAGCTGGCCGAGTCCCTGGACGATCAGGCCATTCCCGACAGGGCTGGCGGACCTCCGCCGACCACCCGTGCTGACGCGGACGCCGATGTGACGCCACACGACGCGGAATCCGAGGCGCGCAACGCCGCCGATCGATTCCGGCGGGACCATCGACTGGGCACACAGCCCCTCGGGGATCTCGTCGCGCTGATCGAACAGACGACCGGGATCGACGTCGCGGTGCTCGACGTCGGCCCGGACGAGCACGGTCTGACGGCCCATGATCCGGAGCGCGAACGCGTCGTCATCGGTGTGGCCCGCACCCGGAAGCCGGTGCGCCAGCGCGGCACACTCGCCCACGAGTTGGCGCATGTTCTGTTCGCGGACTGGGCGAGCAGGAACGGATCCCGGTGGAGCGCCCGCTCCGCCGCCGAAACCCGGGCCGACGCCTTTGCTCGCTATCTCCTTCTGCCTGTCGACGGCCTTCGTGAGTTCCTGGGGTCCCGGACGGGAATCACATTGGAGGGCCTGTCGGCGGTCGTGCAGCGCTTCCTGGTGTCACCGGCCATCGCCGCCATCGCTCTCCAGCAGACCGGCTACATCAGCCCCGACACCAAGCGGGAGTGGATGGCGATATCCACCCCCAGCTGGCCGGTCGTTTTGGTTGAACTTTCTCTCCATCAACAAGGAGCGCCTGCTCATCGGCGTCCTCGGACCGCTGTGCACTCCCGATGCGGTCCGGGCGGAGATACTGAGTAAGGCCGCGCGGGACGAACGCTTCCGCGCGGCGGCGCGAGTGTGGCCGAAGCTGACGCCTCGATGGATCGAAGTACTGTCCGACGAGTACACGCCTGAGCTGAACGCTGTAGTCCGGCGGATCACCCTTTACGCTCGGCTGCGCGGCCTCGACGACGGTCTTCCTCCGATCGACACGACCAACCTGCTTTCCCCGATCATCTGGCCCAGGTCCTGACGCGACCGGCAAGTGGCCAGCCGCGACAGGCCACCCCGGCCGGGCTCAGGCGTCGCGGCTGTTGAGGGCGAGCAGCGCGGCGGCGAGCGGCAGCCCGACCCAGAGCGCGACGGCGACGAGGGCGGGGCCGACGGCGAGATAGTCGGTCTCGACGTCGAGCGGGGCAATGGTCAGGGCGTCCGAGGCCGGGCCCGGCATCCAGGCGACGATGTTGCGCTGCCACCAGTCCGGCAGGACGGAGCCGACGACGGCCGGCGCGAACACGAGCCCCAGCACGGCGATCGTCGACGCTGCGGCGCCGCGCACAAGCACCGCGATCGCCAGGCCGATCAGCGCGAACAGCGGAGACAACGCGCTGCCCGCGAGCAGTGCCCGCACGGTGTCCGGGTCGCCCAGCCGCGCCGTCGGCACGTCGTACGCCGCGAAGAACATCTGGGCCAGCAGGACCCCACCGATCGTCACCACCGTGCCGACCAGGAGGTTCGCCCCGGTGACGACGACAGCCTTCGCCGTCAGCAGCCGGTCGCGTCTCGGCGTCGCGGTCAGCGTCAGGCGCATCATGCCCGACCCGTACTCCCCAGTCACGGTGCGCACCGAGAGCCCGATCATCAGCACGCCGGGCAGGATGCCCGCGGTCAGCGGGAACATCACCGGGTCGAAGTCGTCCCGGCCGGCCTGGTCCCAGTGCGGCCAGGTGGCCCCGACCAGCACGGCGAGCAACGCCGCGAGGGCCAGACCGACCAGCACGGACACGACCATGGTGGTGACGTTCGAGCGCAGCGAGATGAGTTTCGCCCATTCCGAGGCGACCGTATCCCGCCAGGTAGGCCCGGGTTCGGCCGGCGGGTCGAGCTCGCGTGCTCGGCCCGGCTCGGCCCGCGCGGGCGCCGTCGTTCCTGACGTCATGAGCTCCGCTCCGATCCTGGGTGGCCGGCCGCGACCGGGACGTCGGCCGCGGATGGGGGTGGGGTTGGGGTTGGGGGTGGGGTGGTCGCGTACTGGACGCTGTCGCGGGTCAGCTCGACGAAAGCGGCTTCGAGGCTGGCCCGGCGCGGCGTCAGCTCGTGTAGCCGCAGCCCGCGCGCGGCCGCGAGGTCGCCGATCCGCTCCGCCGTGATCCCGGTGACCCGCAGCACTCCGCCGGGCGCAGCCGCGACCGCCGCGCCCTCGGCGGCCAGCGCCGCCGCGAGCGCGTCGGCGTCCGGCGACACCACCCGCACTCCGCCGTCCCCGGCGGCCCGGGTGAACGAGTCGATGTCGGTGTCGGCGATGAGCCGTCCCCGGCCGAGGACGAGCACATGATCGGCGCTGTGCTGCATCTCGTTCATCTGGTGGCTGGAGACGAGCACGACGCGGCCCTCGCCGGCGAGGCGGCGCAGCAGCGTCCGCACCCACAGGACGCCCTCCGGGTCCAGCCCGTTGCCCGGCTCGTCGAGCAGGACCACGGCCGGGTCGCCGAGCAGGGCGGCGGCGATCCCGAGCCGCTGGGACATGCCGAGGGAGAACCCGCCGATCCGCCGGCCGGCGACCTCGGCCAGCCCGACGAGGCCCAGCAGCTCCTCGACCCGGGCCGGCCCGATCCCGCCGGCCCGGGCCAGCCACCGGAGGTGACCGCGGGCAGTCCGTCCGCCCTGCACCGCCCGCGCGTCGAGCAGCGCCCCGACCTCACGCATCGGCGCTTCCGATGCCCGCAACGGCCGGCCCCGGATGGTCACCGACCCGCCGGTGGGCCGGTCGAGGCCGAGCATCATCCGCATCAGCGTGGACTTTCCGGCACCGTTGGGGCCGAGCAGGCCCGTGACGACTCCCGGCGCGACGTCGAAGGTCACCGGGTGCAGGGCCGTCGTGGCGCCGAACCGTTTCGACAGCTCACGTACTTCGATCATGCCTCAGGACGCTACAAAGGGTTACGGACGGGCACATCCAACGCGCGGATGGTTCGGCTACGACCTTTGGCGGAGCCGGCGTCCGTCGCTGGTTGCCGCCGCCGACGCCCACGTCGGAGATCAGCGGGACCGGGGGCGGACCATCCCGACGTCGTAGGCGTGGACGACGGCCTGCACCCGGTCGCGCAGCCCGAGCTTGCGCAGGACCGCGGAGACATGCGTCTTCACCGTCGCCTCGGTCAGCACCAGCCGCTCGGCGATCTCCGCGTTGGACAGCGCGAGCGCGACCAGGCGCAGCACCTCGGTCTCCCGCTCGCTGAGCGCGCCCAACCCACCGGCGTCAGGGCCGCTTCGGCCGCGGCCGCCGCCGGCGCCCGCGGCCGGCAGGGCCGCCGTGAAGTGGTCGAGGAGCCGCCGGGTGACGGTGGGCGCGAGCAGCGCGTCGCCGCGCGCGACGACCCGCACCGCCTCGACGAGATCGGCGGGTCGGGTGTCCTTGAGCAGGAACCCGCTGGCCCCGGCCCGTAAGGCCGCGAAGACGTACTCGTCCAGGTCGTACGTCGTCAGGATGATCACCCTGGTCGCCGGGGCCGCCGCGACGATCCGCCGGGTCGCCTCGATGCCGTCCAGGCGGGGCATCCGGACATCCATGAGCACCACGTCCGGCCGCAGCCGCGCCGCCCGCGCCACCGCCTCCTGCCCGTCGGCGGCCGCGCCCACCACCTCGATGCCCGGCCGCGAACCGAGGATCATCTCGAACCCGCCCCGGACCAGCGCCTGGTCGTCCACGACCAGCACCCGGATGTCCCCGCTGACGGGGAGGTCACCGCTCACGGGGAGGTCACCCTCACGGGGAGGCAGCCAGCGGCAGCCGGGCCTCGACGCGGTACCCGCCGTCGGGCCCCGGACCGGCGATCACGCTGCCGCCGAGAACCGCCGCCCGCTCCCGCATCCCGATCAGACCCATCCCGGCGCCGGCGCTGGCACCGGCCGAGCCCGCATGCCCCTGGCCGTTGTCCCGCACGTCCACCTCCAGCAGATCACGACCGTAGCGCAGTTCGACGACAACCCGGGTGGCGCGGGCGTGACGCAGGCAGTTCGTCAGCGCCTCCTGCACGATCCTGTACGCCGACAGGTCGACCGCGCCGGGCAGCGGGCGGACCGTCCCCGCCCGGCGCACCGCCACGTCCAGCCCGGCCTCGCGCAGCGGATCGGTCACCTCGTCGATCCGGTCCAGCCCGGGGCCGGGGCGCAGCGCCTCCCCGTCCGGCGCCGAGACGGTACCGGGGCCGGAGTCGGGGCCGAGACCGGGCCGGACCGCCGCGAGCAGCAGCCGCAGCTCACCGAGCGCCTCCCGACCGGCGGTCTCGATCGCCCGCAACGCCGCCCGCGCCGACTCGGGGCTGTGGTCGAAGACGTCGTCCCCGGCCGACGCCTGCACGACGATCATCGAGACGCTGTGCGCGAGGACGTCGTGCAGCTCCCGGGCTATCCGCGCCCGCTCCTCCGACACCGCCCGCCGGGTCTGCTCCGCCAGCGCCCGCCGGTGGTTACGCACCGCCTCGGCCAGGGCCCAGACCAGCGCGACCACCGCCATCACGAAGTAGACGTCCCCGTCGGCCGCGGTGGGCAGGCTGATCGCCACCACCCCCAGCAGGGCCACCAGCGCCGGCACCGAGAGCCGCCACGACCGCTGCGTCGTCAGTGACCACAGCGCGACCATCCCCGCCGCCGGGAACAGCCCGCTCGGCGCCAGCAACTGGCTGCCCGCCCCACCGGCGACGGCGACGACCGCCACGGTCACCGGCCGGGTCCGCCGCCAGTACAGCGCGGCCACCTGGCCGGCGACCAGCGCCGTCCCCAGCCCGAGCCGGAGGCCGCGGTCGTCGCTCTGTTCACTGGACAGCCTGTGCTCTCCGGACAGCGCCGCCAGCAGGAAGAGGCCGACCACCAGCGGCAGGGCGACCGCCCACAGTCGCCGCGCCAGGAGGGCATACCGGGATGCGCGGCGCATGCCGCCATGGTGCCTGAGGAGTCCCGGCGACGACTCGCCCCGCGCGCCCGACCGTAGGCCCACTCGGTTGAACCAGCGCGCATGGTCCGTGTGGCCAGCGGGATGACCGCTCGGTGGCATTCCCGTTCCGCGCTCCCGTTGTCCGGCCTTCAATTGTTCGTGTGGCCGCGCGGGACACGCAGATCTCCGAGATCTACCGTCACCTATCGCCAAGCCCGACCAACATGCCCGGTGCGGGGTCAGCGACGGCGGCGCCGACGACGTCGCGCTCGTCGTCGTCAAGCTCTGAAGCCGGGACCGGTGGGTCAGACCCGCTCCAGGGGCCGGTGGGGGCCGTCAGGCCGGATGACAGTGATCGGGTCGCCGGGCCGGACGATCCCGCCGGCCCGCACCACGCTCATGACGCCGCCCTTGCGGACGACGCCCCCGGCGGCGTCCCGGATGACGAGTTCCTTGAGCAGCCCGTTGGCCAGCCCGTTGATCTGCCCGCACGGGTTACGCAGGCCGGTCACCTCCACCTCCGCTTCTGGCCCGAGACGCAGGATCGTCCCGGCGGAAAGGCCGAGCAGGTCGACGCCCCGCGTGGTGACGTTCTCGCCGAGCGCGCCGGGGGTGACGGTGAATCCCTTCGCCCCGACCTCGGTGAACAGCTCCTCGTGGATGAGGTGAACCTGCCGGAGGTTCGGCTGGGTCGGGTCCTGAGCGACCCGCGACCGGTGCTTGACGGTGACGCCGGCGTGCGCGTCACCCTCGACGCCGAGCCCGGCCAGCAGCCGGATGCTGGCCTGGTTCGGTTTGCTGAACGCGTGCCCGGAGCTCCGACTGACCGCGACAACCGTCCCGCTCATTCAGACAGCCTCCCCGGTCGACCGCGGTCTGCCGAATTCTAGCGCCAACGAACCGCGAATCCAACCAGAACGCACTGACCGAGCACATGGGCCGTCATCGCGACTGGAGAGGAAATATGCCACTGGTTCACCCGAGTCCCGCATCGGTGATCGAATAGAGCTGAAAGGATTACATTCTTCAATAGTTGCGTCTAGATACCGAAAATCGCTCACGCAAGAACGCGCTCGGCCGTCGCGGTTCGGGCGGTGGGACGGCTGGTGGAACGGGAGGCGAAGCTCCGGTAACGGTTGTCGTCGAGGTGGTCGGGCGCCCGACGCGCTGTCTAGTCTGCACCGGTGCGACGACGACGGTGGGTCGCGGCGGGCGGAGCCCGGGCCGCTGCCGGCCTGGCCGCGCTGGGCGTGGGGCTGGCGAGCCTCGCCGGCTGCTCCTCCGGACACTCGAAGCCGGCCGCCGCCACGAGCGCCGCAACCAGGATCTCGGTCGGGGTCAGCCAGTGCGGCGCCGGCTGGAGCGACCCGGCCGCGGGCCAGCAGGACTTCCTGCTCGCGAACAACGACACCCGCGACGCGGACGTCCAGCTGATCGACCCGGCCACCGGCGCCGTCTACGCCGAGGTCGAACCGCTCGGCACCGGCGCGACCGCGCACCTGCGGATCACCCTCGGCGGCGGGCGCTACGCCTTCCGCTGCATGATGGAGGACGACGCCGCGTTCACCGGCCCGACGGTCACGATCACATCATCGCTGCGCACGCCCGTCGAACCGGTCCGGCCGGTCACCCAGAACGACATGCTCCCGCCGACCCGGGCGTATGAGAAATACGTGATCGGCGCCCTGCCCGGCCTGGTCGCCGCGACCACCACCCTGCGCGACGACGTGACGAGGGGCGACCTGGCCGCGGCCCGCCGCGACTGGCTGCCGGCGCACGAGGACTACGAGCGGCTCGGCGCGGCCTACGGCGCGTTCGGCGACGCCGACGGGGACATCAACGGCCTGTCCGCCGGCCTGCCCGGCGGTGTCGACGACCCGGGCTTCGCCGGCTTCCACCGCCTCGAGTACGGCCTGTGGCACGGCCAGGACGCCGCCACGCTCACCCCCGTCGCCGCCGCCCTGCTCGACGCCGAGAACGGCCTGGTCAAGGACTTCCCGTCCGAGCAGATCGACCCGGTCGACGTCGGCATCCGGGCGCATGAGATCACCGAGAACGCGCTGCGCTTCTCCCTGACCGACGAAAGCGACTTCGGCAGCCACTCCCAGCTGGCGACGATCGCGGCGAACCTGGGCGGTACCCGCGTCGTGCTGAACCTGCTCCGCCCGCTGCTCGTCCCCCGGTACAAGGCCCTGCCCCGCCTCGACGCCCAGTTGGCCACGACGACGAAGGACGTCGCCGCCCAGCGCCACCCGGACGGCACCTACACCGCGCTCGACGCGCTCTCCCGCACCGCCCGCGCGCACATCGACGACGACGTCAGCGAGCTGGCCGAGCTACTGGCCCCGGTCGCGTCCATCTGCGAACCCCGGAGGATCTCTTGAGCGAGTGCCCCGCGCGGGGGCGCGTCGGGCGGCGGGCGTTCCTGCGGGGCGGGGTCGCGGCGGTCGGCGCGGCCGGCCTGGGCGGGACGGCGCTGGGTGGGACGGCGCTGGGTGGGACGGTATTGGGCGCCGGCGCCGGCGCAGCGGTCGCGCTCGAGAGCGCCCCGGCCCAGGCGGTCGCCGCGCCGGCCGGCGCCCAGGTCGTCCCGTTCCACGGCGCCCACCAGGCCGGCATCCTCACCCCGGCCCAGAAGAACTCGGTCACGATCGCCTTCGACGTCACCGCCGCGAACAAGGCCGAGCTGGCCGACGCGATGCGGGCCCTGACCGACCGGACCCGCCAGTTGACCGGCGCCGCCGCCCCGGTCAACGACGGCATCTCCGGCCCGCCGTCCGACTCCGGCGTCCTCGGCCCGGCCGGCGCCGCGAGCGGGATGACCGTGCTGGTCGGGGTGGGCGCGTCCCTGTTCGACGACCGGTTCGGCCTGGCGAAGGCCAAGCCGGCGAAGCTGACCGCTATGCGGACCTTCCCCAACGACGCCCTCGACCGGGCCCAGTGCGACGGCGACCTGCTCGTCCAGATCGGCGCCGACGCGCCGGACGCGACGCTCTACGCCCTGCGCGACCTGACCCGTCACACCCGGGGCGCGCTGGCCCCCCGCTGGCGGATGGACGGCTTCGTCTCCCCGCCCCGCCCGGACGGCACGCCCCGCAACCTGATGGGCTTCAAGGACGGCACGGCCAACCCGGCGGTGGCGAAACCCGAGGTCGCGGCCCAGGTGCTGTGGGCGGGAGCGGGCGAGCCGGCCTGGGCGGCCGGCGGCAGCTACGCGGTCGTCCGGCTCATCCGGATGCTGGTCGAGTTCTGGGACCGGGTGACGATCAGCGAGCAGGAACGGATGATCGGCCGCCGGCGCGACACCGGCGCCCCGCTGTCGGGCACGCTCGAGACGGACCTGCCGGACTTCAGTGACGACCCGACCGGCGGCGGCATACCCCTCGACGCGCACATCCGGCTGGCCAACCCGCGCACGACGGCCACGGCGGCCAGCATCCCGCTGCGACGCGGGTTCAACTACGACCGGGGCATCGACGCCAACGGGACGCTGGACATGGGCCTGGTGTTCACCTGCTTCCAGCGTGACCTGCACACCCAGTTCGAGGCGGTGCAGGCACGGCTGGCCGACGAGCCGCTGGTCGACTACATCGTGCCGTTCGGCGGCGGCTACTTCTTCGCGCTGCCGGGCGTGCGCGACGGCTCCGACTGGTACGGCCGGGCCCTGCTGACCTGACCGGCGCTGGCCTGACCGGCGCTGGTCTGACCGGCGCTGGTCTGAAGGTCCGTGCCGGGCCGTTGGACGGGCCGGCCGGCGGCCACCCGAAACAGTGCGTTCACCCGCGCGGCCAGCTCGACGGCGCTCGCGTCGATCTCCGCGTAGGTCTCGGCCGCGCCCACGACGTCACTCACCTCGCCGGTGGCGCTGGCGCCACCGGCGGCGCCGTCGGCGCCGGCCACGACGCGGACCGCTGTGCGCAGGCGGGTCAGCGGCCCGACCAGGGCGTCGCGGGCGTCGGCCACCTCGCGACGCCGCGCCGGGTCAGCCCGCCGCTCGGCCGCGTCCAGCCACCTCGGGAGGTCCCGCCGGCGCGGGCTCACGCGCGCCCGAGCGGCCATTGCGCCCACGGTCGTGATCGCGGTGGCGGAACCGGCCACCGGCATCAGCAGACACCAGAAAAGCAAGCTGTGAAACGGGATCATGCCGCCTCCGAAGTCGATCTGTCGGAACCGCCGGTGAATGACCATCTTTCGGTTCGGAGCGACGGCGGTGGCGGCTTGGCGCGGGCACACCTTCGGGGCGTGATCCGCCGCGAAGGCGCCCGGAAAGGGGACGGAAACGGAAACGCGAAGTTCACGTACAGGTCGACCTGACGGTTCCCCGGCGCCGATCTGAAGGACGAGTGTGCCGTCGGTCGCCCGGCCGGGGATACCTCCCGGAGCGGGCGAGCGCCACAATCACCGTCCGACGGGAGAACACTGAGTGACCTTCGGCCTGACTCGGCGGCGCACGTTCACCCTCTCGGCGTCGCTCGGCGCCGCGACGGTGGCGGCGACGACCGCCGTCGTCCTGCTCACGACGCAGGCGACCTCGGCGCGTCCGACCCCCGACCACTCGTCGATCACCACCAGCCCGATCAAGCACGTGGTGGTCTTCTTCGACGAGAACATCTCCTACGACCACTACTTCGGTACGTACCCGAACGCAACGAACGCCGACGGCACGCCTTTCCACGCCGCGCCGGGGACGCCGACGAACAACAACCTGGTCACCGCCGGGCTGCTGACGTCGAACCCGAACGCCTACCCGCCGGGCCGGCTGAGCCCGAGCCAGGCGCTGACCTGCGACCAGAACCACAACTACGGCGCGGAGCAGAAGGCGTTCGACGGCGGCAAGATGGACGCCTTCGTCCCGAACGTCAGCGTCGACACCTGCACGGGTGAGTACGGCGCGCCCGGCCTGACCATGAAGTACTACGACGGCAACACCGTCACCGGGCTGTGGAACTACGCCCAGCACTACGCGATGAGCGACAACTCGTTCAACACGGTCTTCGGGCCGTCGACGCCGGGCGCGCTCAACCTGATCTCGGGCCAGACGCACGGCGTGACCGCCGTCGACCCGAAGACCGGCAAGCCGGTCACCGACGCCTACACGTCGGTGTCGCCGAACGCGCAGGGGGTAGGCACGGTCATCAACGACCCGGACCCGGCCTACGACGACTGCTCGGACAAGAACCACACGTCGACGAACGCGCTGGCCTCGATGAGCGGGAAGAACATCGGTGACCTGCTCAACTCCCGCGGCGTGACCTGGGGCTGGTTCCAGGGCGGCTTCGCGCCGACGACGGCCTACGCCGGCGACGGCACCTACGCGGTCTGCGGCGCCAAGCACACCAACATCGGTGGCGCGAGCGTGGTCGACTACAGCCCGCACCACTCACCGTTCGAGTACTACGCCTCGACGTCGAACCCGCACCACCTGCCTCCGACGTCGGTCGCGGCTATCGGCCACACCGACCAGGCCAACCACAACTACGACCTGGCCTACTTCCAGCAGGCGCTCTCCGGTGGCAGCCTGCCGGCGGTCAGCTTCGTGAAGGCGGCCGAGTACCAGGACGGCCACGCCGGCTACTCGGACCCGATCGACGAGCAGAACTTCCTCGTCAGCCAGATCAACGCCATCCAGAAGTCGAAGTACTGGAAGGACACGGCGATCGTCATCGCCTACGACGACTCCGACGGCTGGTACGACCACGTCGCTCCGACGATCCTCAACGGCTCGACGGACGCGGCGAACGACGCCGCCATCTGCACCGCGGCGGCGGCCAAGGCCGGTATCGCGGCCGGCTACCAGGACCGCTGCGGCCCCGGCCCGCGCCTGCCGCTGCTGGTGATCTCGCCGTTCGCGAAGACGAACTTCATCGACCACACGCCGACCGAGCAGTCGTCGATCCTGAAGTTCATCGAGAACAACTGGCTGACCGGGCGCATCGGCGACGGCTCGTTCGATGCCCGCTCCGGCAACCTGTACAACCTGTTCGACTTCGGTCACCCGCGGGCGAAGCAGGTCATCCTCGCCCCGAACGGATCGGTCCAGTCGGCGCACTGAGCCGACGACGCACTGAGCCGACGGCGCTCTGACCCGACGGCGCTCTGACCCGAGGGCGCTCTGAGCCGAGGGCAGCAGGTCGAGGGGGCGGCCCAGCCGGGGCCGCCCCCTCGCACGCGTCCGGAGCCGCCACGCTCGCCGTCAGGCGTCCGTCCAATCAGGCGGCCAGCCGATGGCGTCGGCGGTCAGCCGGGGGCGTTCCCCTGCTGGCCAGGGGGCGGCGATGTCCTCGTCGACGAGGTCGAACCGGCCGTGGTCGAACGGCCGGCCCGGGGCGGCGGCCACCTGGACCAGCCGTTCCCGCCGCCCGGCCCGCCGGTGGGCCACGGCGCGGTGGTGGCAGTACGGGTTGTTGCCGGCCCGGCCGAAGAAGGTGTGCGCCGTCCAGGTGCAGCCGCCCCGGCAGACGTCGGCGAACTCGCAGGTCCGGCAGTATCCCCACAGCGGCTCGCCGCCGCCGTCGGTCGTGGTGGCGGCGGGCAGGTTGATGGCGAGTTCGGGCGCGTCGGCGAGCAGGTTGGCCAGGCGCCGCTCGCGCAGGTTGCCGGCGGCGTAGGCGGCGGTCGGCAGCGATGGGCACCCCTTGAGCGTGCCGTCGGCCTCGATGCCCAGTGTGGTGACGCCGGCCTGGCAGCCCGTCCAGAACGCCGCCGTCCCGGGCGAGCGGAGCAGCCGTTCGTACGGCCCGTAGTAGCCGACGTTGTTGCCGGCGTGGACGGTGATGCCGTCGGCCGCGGCCCGGCGCGCGACCCGCGCCAGCATGGGGAAGACGTCGAGCAGCTCCACCGGCTGCAGGAGGATCTCGGGGCGGTCGGCCGCGTTGCCCATCGGGACGGTCAGCTGCCACTGCCAGGCGGCGATGCCGGCCGCGCGCAGCGCCAGGTGGAGGCCGGGCAGCTCGGGGGCGGTGAGCCGGTTGACCTGGGTGTTGGCGGTGGCGGCGACGCCCGCGTCCCGCAGGCGACCGATGGTGACGAAGCACGACCGCCACGAGCCGTCCCGGCCGCGCAGGCGGTCGTGGGTGCGCTCGAGGCCGTCCACCGAGACCGAGCACTGCTCGACGCCGGCCGCGCGCAGGCCGCGGGCCATGGCCGCGCTCATCCGGTAGCCGCCGGTGGTGACGGTGCAGCCCATGCCACGCCGGGTGATCTCGGCCGCGATCGTCAGCCAGTCGCGCCGCAGGAACGCCTCGCCGCCGATCAGCGTGACCTCGTCCACCCCCACCTCGGCGAGCTGGGCGACGACGTCCAGGGCCTGCGCGGTCGTCAGCTCGGCCGGGCGCCGCTCACCCGCGCGGGAGCCGCAGTGCCCACAGGCCAGGTTGCAGGCCAGGGTCAACTCCCACACGGCGTACGTCCGGCGCGGCCCGCTCCGGTCGGCCGGGCCGGCGGCGGGCGGCGGGCTCATCGCCCGGAGCGTCGCCACCACAGCCAGGACGTCCAGCGCCGCCGGCCGGGCGGGTCCGTCGGCGGGCGGAGATGCGGCGGCAACGGCGGAGCGCCGTAGACCGGAGCCGGTGGCGGGGGCAGCGGAGGGGACGGGGGCGCGTGGGACGGTGATGGAGGGAACGAGCCCGGCGGCGGACCCGCCGCGGGTAAGCGCTCCTGGCCGAGGAAGATCGGCTCGCCGCCACTGGCCTCCGCCTCGGCCAGCCGCCGTTCGATGGCCGAGGCCCGCTCCGGGCTGATCTGATCCCCGGGCGCGGGGCCGCGGGGCAGTCGCGGCGGGCGCGGCTCGTCCTCCGGCACGGACGCGGACCTCCCTCGGTCTGGACAGCCTCCGCCTGGCCGGCGAGGCGTCCAGCGAACATCGTTCCAGACGGTCCGCGCTGGCGGAAGCCCCAGCTCAGTGCTCGCCGCCGCCGTCCCGCCCGGCGGGCTCAGGCGGACGGAGCCGACGAGGGGATACGGATCCCGTGGGTGCGCAGGAACTGTTCCAGCGGTACCGCGCGGCGCCGCAGTTGCGCGCCGAGGCGGTCGAGCCGGGCCAGGACGTCGGTGTCCGTGGTCAGCCAGCCGCCGTTCTGGAGCCCTTCGCGGCCGCGGCCGTAGTCGTGGATGAGCGCGGCCTCGTCGTCGAACAGCAGAAAGTCGAAGACGTCGTGGTTCGGCAGCCGGCGGCCGTCGGCCGTGAGGTCGGCGATCTCGATCGTCTCGCCGAGGGCGGCCCGGACGACGTAGTTCCACATCTCGAAGGTGAGGTAGGGCGTCAGCGGCCTCAGCACGGCCCGCGCGCGGACGAACGGCGTCCCGTTCGCCCGGATCCGGTCGTAGACCTGACCATCGAGTTCGGCCTCGGCCTCGAGCAGGCTTTCGACGGCGCCGTAGTTGCCGGCGGCGTACTCCCGCAGCGACGCGGTCTCCGGTTCCAGATAGCTCTGCCAGGTCTCGCACTTCAGGGTGCGCGACCGGACGCGGGGCGACCAGCGGCCGAACTCGGCGACGAACTCGGCCGACGTCAGGCGCCGGGCGTTTCCGACCGCCCAGGCCGGCGGGCGGATCTCGTCACGCATCCGGAATGTCCCGCCTCGCATTCACCAGCACCTCACGGTCGATCCGGACGGTCCTCTCGCCGGGCGCGCAGTGCACACCAGGCAGAAGAGAGAGGTCGATGCTCTCGGTGATGTCCCAGCCGACCACGGCGAAATCACCACCCTCGAGTTCGACGATGTCAGGCGATCCCGTCGTTCCCGTTGTCTGGTCACCGCCGTCGCGGCCCAGCCTTCTGACCGCCCGTACGTACTCCATACGCCACCGTCCCCGCCGGTCGCCCATTGCCCTGATCCACTTCCGACGGTAACAGCCGCGGCACCGAGAGGCCAGGGACCCATAGTGGCATTTCTCGCTGGCCCCATTCCCCGCCCATTGCACCAGCTCACCGGCATTCCACACAAAGGAATCCGACCGGCGTCGGTCGGTGGCCCGGCCGACGGGCCAGCGGCCGACCGACCCGGGACTACCCCGACCCCGGCCCGCGTGGGCCAGCGAGAGCTGACCAGTCAGCAGGATGCCGGCATCGCCGGACGGGGCACGGACGGATGATCCCGACGCGGCTCATGGGATGTAACGCGGGGGCGGACGCTTATCGAGGGCATGTGCATCCTAGATCGGGTAGCGTCGGGACGAGCTCAACGGTCGTCGGGCGACGGGAGCGGCATGGCCGATCGTAGACGCGGAATCCTGCTGACTTCGGCGACCCTGGCCGGCGCGATCCTGGTTGTCGCCTCCACAGTCGTTCCGGTGGCGATTCTCACCAATGTCGGCGACCGTACGCTCAACCGGTGGTCGATGATAGGCCAGGCGATAACGCCGCTGAGCGTCCTGTACGCCGGCCTCGCCCTGTTCGCCGTCATCTTCGCGCTGTTCATGCAGCGCCACGACCTGAAGAACCAGCGCGCGGAGCTCGCCATCGCGCTGGACGAGCAGCGCCGCGGCGGCGAGATAGCACTGCGCGCCCTGCACACCGATCTCATCAAGATGGCGATCGACGACAGCGAACTCGCCGAGGTCTGGCCGCCCATCAGCCCCGGGGTGCCCGAAACCCGCAAAGACCACTACTGCAACCTTATCCTGAACCTGCAGAAAGTCGCGTACGAGGCGTCCACCATCCAGCTCGACGAACTGCGCGGCGCGCTCGCCTACCTGATGCGCAGCGCCGACATGTACGCCTTCTGGACGAAGGCCCGGGCGACCCGGGTCGACATCACCGCCGGCGACGCCGAGGAGGACCAGTTCACGGCGCTGGTCGACGCGGCCTACGAGAGCGCGCCCCGCCCGTAGCGCGCCGCCCAGCCTGCGACGGACGCGAGGCTGCCCGCGTGGCACCCAAGCGGTGGATCAGTCGCGCGGATCCACGACGGCGATCCCAGCGTCGCGAGCGGCCCCGGCGAGGCGGTCGTCGTAGGTGGCCAGGCCGCTCAGTTCGGAACCGAAGATCCGCGCCGTGGCGAGATGAATCGCGTCCAGCGAGCGCAGCATCCGGTCGGGCTCCCCCATCGCGCCGTCGACGATCCCATCATCGATGGCGACGTAGTCAAAGGCCGTCAGCAGTCCTTTCGCTTCGGGCAGCGCTGCCGGACGGGCCCGGCCGACGGCACGAGTCAGCTCGATGCGCAACAAGGCGGAGCTCACCCACGACGCCCTGGCGTTCTCGTCGTAGAGCCGCGCGAACGCCTGGGAGTGCGGCTCCTCGACCAGAAGCTTGATCGCCGCTGACGTGTCGACGTAGTACAGACTCACCAGCGTTCCTCGTCGCGCAGCTCTCGGAGCGCGTCGCTCAACGGGCTGGTGCCGTCACCCTCGAGCATCCTCGGCCGGTAGCCCGGTCGTTCCGCCGGGCGGACCCGCCCGGCGCGGATCAGACGATCAAGCACGGGCGACGGGTCGCGCTCCTCGACGGGCACGATACGAGCAATGAGCTTGCCGTAGTCGGTGATGTCAATCGTCTCGCCGTGGCGAACTCTCGCCAGCACCTCGCTGGTGTGATGGCGGAGCTCCCGCAATCCGACCGTGTGCTCATCCAGGCTCGCCACGACATTGATGTTACCATAAATTTGTGGACACAATAGCCCGGGCTCCGGCGCCGAGGTACTCGGTCAGGGCAGGCGGTCAAGCCGGCCGCGACGACTGATCGGTCTCCGTCGTCAGCACGACGATCCGCGATCAGATGCCAGCCGCGTCCGTACGCTTCCGGCTGAGGATCGGCGCGAGATCGCGCGGACGCACCAGGCCACGCGACGCCCCGCCTACCCGCCCAAGGAGCCTCCTGACCAGGGAGTTCGCGGTGTTCTTCCCACCCCCGACGCGCGCCCTCGCGCCCGTGGCGATCGCCGCCGCCGTACTCGCCGCGGCGAGTTGCTCGGACAGCACCGGCTCACCCGCGACCGCGGCCTCGGTCCAGACCCCGCCGCCGGCCTCGTCGGCCGCGCCCGGCATGACAGCGTCCGGGTCCGCGACGAGCGGCCCCGCGACAGCGACAGGCGGCCCCGCGGCCGCGACGGGTGCCGCACCGAACGGGTCGGCGACGGCCGAGGCACGCCGGGCGATCGACGGCGACGTCGACGGTGACGGCCGGCCCGACAAGCTGACGGTCACCGGCGGGAAACTCGCCGTCCGCTACTCCGCTGGTGGAACAGACAGCGCGGCCTTCGAGGCGGGCGACGCCACGAGTGTGCGCGTCCTCGGCGCCTCCGACGCCGACTCCGACGGCCACGCGGAGGTGTTCGTCCAGGTCGATCAGGCGGCCTCGCAGCAGGTCTCGACCGTCTTCCGCTACGCTGGCGGCCACCTTCGCCTGGTCACCCTCGACGGCCAGCAGGCGAGGATGGCCTACGGGGGATCGACCGGGTTCGTCGCCTCCTGGGCCTGCCGGCCCGCCTCGGCGCCGGGCGCCGCGCTGGCCACCGCGGCCGGGCCGAGCACCGGTCCGAACGTCTACCGGCTCACCGTGACCTACTACCGGTTCGACGGCTCGCGACTGGTCCTCCAGCGGAGCAGGACCAACGCTCCGGCCAACCTCGACACGCTCCCCCTCGAGCACGACTCGGTGTCGGGGCAGCCCGGCTGCGGCCCGGCCCGTCCGGGGCAGTGAAACCGCGCCTGAGCGCGGCCAACGGGAGCGGCTCCCGGGCCCGCGATCAATGTACTAACGTCGGCGGCGTGGCGAGTTCCGCGAGCGCGAGCGTGATCCCGGGCGACGGCGGTCCGCCGCTGGCCGGCTACACGCTGAGCTACCTGCGCGACCCGATCCGGCACTGGCGGCGGCGCTACGACCGCTACGGGCCGGTGTCGTGGGAGCGGACGTTCGGGATGCGCGTGGTCACCCTGCTCGGCCCGGACGCGACCGGCCCGGCGCTGCGCAACTCCGAGCAGGCGTTCGCCAACGGCCCCGGCCAGGAGCGGCTCGTCGGTCCGTTCTTCCCGCGCGGGCTGACGATGCTCGACTTCGACGAGCACCGGCACCACCGGCGGATCATCGCCGGCGCGTTCGCCCCGGAGCGCCTGCGCGAATACCTGGCCGGGATGAACCCGTCGATCGAGCGGGGCCTGGCCCGCTGGCGCCCAGCGGCGGACTTCCAGATCTACCCGGCGATCAAGCAGCTTACCCTCGACATCGCGACCGAGATCTTCATGGGTGAACGGATGGGGGCTGGGGCCGACCGGTTCAACGCGGCGCTGACCGCCATCATCCGGGCGCCGGCCTCGGTCGTCCGGGTGCCGGTGCCGGGGATGCGCTGGTCACGCGGCCTGGCCGGCCGCCGCTACATGGAGGAGTTCCTCCGGCCGCGGGTGCCGGCGAAGCGGGCCCAGGCCGGCGGTGACGACGGCGGGACGGACATGTTCAGCCGCCTGTGCCTGGCCCAGGACGAGGACGGCGAGCGCCTCAGCGACTCCGACGTCGTCAACCACATGATCCTCATGCTGGTGGCCGCGCACGACACGACCACCATCACGCTGACGAACATGATCTACTACCTCGCCCGGCACCCGGAGTGGCAGCGGCGCTGCCGGGACGAGTCGCTCGCGCTGGGATCGGACCACTTGGCTTCCGCCGACCTGGACCGGCTGCCAGCCCTGACAATGGTCATGAAGGAGACGCTGCGGCTGGCCACGCCCGTCCCGCTGCTGCTGCGCACGGCCGTACGCGACACCGAGGTCGCCGGCGTGGCGCTGCCGGCGGGCACGCTGGCAGCGGTGATCGTTGGCTTCACGCACCAGATGGCCGAGATCTGGCCCGAGCCGGAGCGGTTCGACCCGGAGCGGTTCGCCGACCACCGCCGCGAGGACAGAATCCACCCCGCCGCGTGGACGCCCTTCGGCGGCGGCGCGCACACCTGCATCGGCCTGCACTTCGCCGGCCAGCAGGTCAAGGCCGTGCTCCACCAGCTGCTGCGCGGCTACGAGTGGAGCATCGCCCCGGACTACGAAATGCCGGTCGACCGCTTCCCGCTGCCCGTCCCCCGCGACGGCCTCCCCGTCACCCTGACCCCGCTCCGCTGAGGCGCTCCGTTCCGGTAGGCGAGGAGGTCAGCGGCCGTGATCTTTTCATCGCAACGACTCGGAGGAACCACACGGTCGTCGACGGCTCACATCTCAGCCATCGTAAAGAAGAGTGTGCAGAGGCGGAGTACAGCATCCCAGTCTTCTTGACTGATGCCAGGAAAGTAATCAACTACCTCCTGCGGTATTGGGCTCCCCTCGGCCATATGGATGATGTCAGCGATTGAGAGATTGCTTGCACGAAGAGCGAAGCCAGCACCCGATCTCTGGAGCGGCCCAATCTTGACCCGTTCGACACACGACAGATTGTCTTCGGTCTCCGAACCAAAATCAAGGAGTGACTCCTTGAACTCCTCATCGAGCCTCGCAGCATTGTCACGACTCTCGACTACGGCCTGAATTGCCCGGCGGAACCGTGCCCGCGCCGCCCCCTCGCTCATCTATTTCACCCTCTTGATCGTAATTTTAATAATCATGTCATTAAATTCTTCTAGCCTACCCCTCGGAACCGCATACCGACCAGGTTCATTGCTCAGTTTAATTTCAAACTGTTTGAGCCAGGCCCGAGTTCCCGGGCGCGCTTGAATCTCAATCCGGTGAGTATAGTTTTTAGGCCTGCCAAGAGAATTTATATCGACCCTTCCCTTCTCGGCGATCCATTTCGGATTGTTGCCGTGGGGGGCGGGCCGAGGGACCAGGCCGTTCGCCTGAGCTGAGCTCAGGGCCTCCTCCTTGCTTCCGAAGCGCTCGAATATCTCCGGCTGGCAGCGAGCTAGTCCAAAGGGGTCGAACTCGAGGATGGGGTTCTGGACGTACTGCCGAGGATCCGGCGCCGGATCGAGACCGAGGGGGTCGGCGGACTGGTAGCGAGCCGTGGCGGGGTCGTAGTGGCGGTGGTAGTTGTAGTTGAGGCCGGTTTCGGCGTCATGGTACTGGCCGGGGAAACGCAACGGGGTTTCGACGGCGCCGGGCGGGGCCGGCGCGGCGACGCCCCAGAGGGTGGCCTGGCTGGTCCAGTCGAGCGTGCCATCGGGGCTGACCAGATCGGTGGGGGTGCCGACGAGGTCGGTGACGATGGCGTGGAAGCGGGCGTCGTACCAGTCCTGGTCGGCCGCCTTCTCGCCGGCGTCATCGGGCGGACGCAGGCGTTCGGTCTGGGTCAGGGGGCGGAAGCTGTCGGGTTCCCAGTTCCAGGTGGTGACTGAACTGGGCCCCGATCCGCCGGCGTGGTGCTGTTCGGCCAGGAAAGGCCCGTCCCAGACGAAATCGGTCTGCTCGGCGACCCCGCCGTCGGCATCGAGCCGCTGCTTGGCGACGCGCCGGCCGAAGGGGTCATAGCGGTAACGCCACCGCTGGCCGTCGGGTGTGGTGACGCCGGTCATCTCATCGTCAGCGTTCCAGGTGAAACGCCAGGTGTCGGGTTGGGCGGACAGACGCCCGCGCTGACGCAGGACCATCCGGCCCTGGGCGTCGTATTCGTAGCGGGTGTTACCGGCCCGGCGGACGAGGCTGCCGGCGTAGTCGCGGTCGCCCTGCGCAGCATCGGCGCCGGGCCCAGGAGGCATGGCCGGCCAGTCGGCTCGGGTGATGTTCCCGGTGGCGTCGTAGGCGTAGCGCTCCCGCCAGCCGGGGCCGGTGACCGCGGTGATCCGCCGCATCGGGTCGAGATCGTAGCGGCGGACGCCGAGCCGCGAGTCGTCGAGTTGGGTGAGGTAGCCGTCGGGACTGTAGGTGTAGTCGCGGCGGGCCAGTAGGCCGGCCCCGGCGCCGACGGTCTGGGACAGCAGTTGGTGGTTGGTGTCCCAGACGCTCGTGAGCGCCAGGTCTCCCCCGATGCCGCGGCTGGTCTCGCGTCCAGCCCGGTCGTGCGTGAACGTGATGCTGTGGCCCGCGGTGAGCAGGGCGCGGGGCAGCCCGCGTTCGTCGTAGTCCCAGGAGCTCACGGCACCCGACGGAGTGGTCCGGGAGGTCCGGCGGCCGAGCGCGTCGTACTCCGCGCGCACGGTACGGCCGTTGCAGGTCTCGGCAAGCACCCGGCCGAGCGGATCGTAGGCAAGGGTGACGTCCGCGTCGGGGTTGGTGGCCCGCCGGACGCGGCCGGCGGCGTCGTAGGCGAAGGTGGCGGTGGTTCCGTCCGGGCCCTCCTGGCGGACGAGGTTGCCCACCAGATCGCGGGTGAAGGTGAGCGTCTCGCCGGCGCCGTTGGTGCGGGAGGTGAGCTGGCCGGCCGCGTCGTAGGTGTAGCGCAGGACCCGGTCGTCGAAGTCGGTCTCCCGGATCATGTTCCCGGCCTGGTCATAGTCGTAGGTCCAGGTGAGGCCGCGGGGACTGGTGACCGTGGTGAGGCGCAGTTGGGTGTCGTAGGCGAACTCGGTGCGGGCACCGTCCGGATCGACCCGGGCCGCCGGCAGGTCGAAATGGGTGATCTCGGTGCGGGTGACCAGGCCCGCGGCGTCGCGGTGCTCGACCAGGTTGCCCTCGCCGTCGTACCGCCAGTGCTCGCGGGTGCCGTCGGGGAACTGCCGGGACGCCAGCCTGCCCTCGACGGTCCAGGTGTGGCGGACGACTCCGCCCAGCGGGTCGGTCACGGTCGTGATCCGGCCGAGGCCGTCGCGTTCGCCGGTGGTGATGGCGCCGGTCGGGTCGATCGCGGCGACCGGGAGGCCGGCGGGATCGTTGTCGAACCGGTGGGTGGCACCGGCCGCGTCGACGATCTCGACTACCGCGCCCCGCGGGTCGCGCCGGTAGTCCGTCCGCGCGCCGGTCGGGTCGATCGCGGCGGCCAGGTTGCCGCGCTCGTCGTAGGAGTAGCGCCAGTCCGCGCCGTCCGGGCCGACGATGCGCGTCGGCCGCCTCAGTTCGTTCCACTCGGCGCTCACGCGCGCGCCGTCGGGGCGGACGACGTCGCTCAGGTTCCCGTCCCGGTCGTAGCCGTAGCGGACGGTCCGCTCCAGCGGATCGGTCTCGGCCAGTTTGCGGTCGTAGCGGTCCCACTCGTAGGCGGTGGCGTTCCCGGCCGGGTCGGTCTTCCGGATGAGCTGCAACGCGCGGTTGTAGTGGTACTCGGTCGCCTGGCCGAGGGAGTTCGTCTCGACCGTGACCCGGCGCGCCTCGTCGTAGCGGATCGACCCGTCGAGGCAGCCGTCCGAGCCGGCCGTGGCGACGACCCGGCCCGCCGCGTCGTAGGAGTAGCCGTAGCTGGTGCCGTTGCGGTCGGTCCAGCGGGCCAGCCGGCCGTCGTCGGTGTAGTCGAACCGCAGCGGCTCGCCGGAGGAGTTGACGATGTCGGTCAGCCGGCCGGACCGGTCGTAGCCGTAGCGGACGAGTTCCTGGTCGGGCGTCCCGTCAGTCCCGTCACCGAGCCGGAGGCTGATCGCGGTGACCAGGCCGCCGGTCGAGGTGACGGCGAGCGTGTAACCGCCGGAATGGCGGACCTCTCTCACAGTCCCGTCCGCGGCGTAGTCGAAATCGACGCGGTTGCCGTTGCGGTCGACGATCCCCGCGAGCGGCAGGCCCACGTTCCGCTGCCCGAAGGCCGGGACCGCGAAGTGCAGGGCGTGACCGGCTTCGGGGTCGACCAGGACGTACTCGCCGGTCTCCGACCGGGTCAGCGGCAGGCGGGGCCCCTTGTCCGCCAGCACCGACTGGCCCGGCTCGGGATGCGGGTAGGCCAGCAGCACCGCGTCCGGCGCGACGTAGCAGACTCCCTGTTCGTCGATCTCCAGGCGGACGTCCAGCGTCGAACTCCACGACCGGCCGAAGTGCCGTCCGGCCTGGTAGGACGACATGTAGGTCCGTTCGAGCAGCCACGGCAGCACCCCGGGCAGCTCGACGTCCACCTGCCTCGTGATCATCTGCCCGGTCGCCAGCTCCACCGGGTCGCTGCCGAGGAAGCGGCACTTCGCGGTCTTGGTGAAGATCTCCGACACGCTCAGGGTGCCGCGCGCCGTCCACGCCCGCCGCAGTCCGAACGGCACCGCCGTGACCAGGGTCCGGCCGCGACGCGCCGCCGTCCCGCCCAGGGTACGCAGACCGACACTGATCATCCGGCCGTCCTCGCCGGCGGCCAGGCCCCGGGTCAGTGCGCCGAGGCTCCGGCTCATCCGCCCGACGCTGGCCACGCCCGCCTCGCCGGGGATCAGTCCGGTCGCGTCCCACAGCACCGAGCCCAGCGAGCCCTGCCCGGAGGCGAACCGGGCCAGCGAGTCCGACAGCGCGACCGCCGACGCGGCGAGGGCCACGCCGACCAGCGCCCAGCCGACCGGGCCCGAGATGACCAGGGCGACCACCCCGGCGACCATCGCCACGTCCCGGCACAGGTTCGCGAAGTCATGCCAGGACCGGAACGGCTTCGTGACCGTGTGCCAGGCCTTCTCGTACCACGGCTTGTTCTTGATCCCGCTGTGGGACAGCGCCTGCTCGATGCCGTGCGCGCAGGTCGACGCGGCCTCGTCGCGCAGCCGCGCCGCGTCCAGTGCTATCTGGCGGGCTCGCTCCTGGTCGGCCCGGGCGGCCTGCCCACGCGCCGCCGCCGCCCGTACCTGCAGCGTCAGGTCCGGGAACTCCCAGTTGGCCGTGGCCAGGGCGATCGAGTGGTCGGTCAGTTCGGCGCGGGGAATCAGCAGGGCATCGCGGTCAGGAGGCAGCAGAGAATGCACCTGGGTCAACGCCGTGTGGTAGCGGGCGGCGGCGTCGGTGCCGTCGCGTAACGCCCCGGCGGCCCGCGTTTTCGCCGTCGCCAGGCTGGACGCGTAGGCCCGCAGCGCCGCGCCGGCGCCCCGGTACGCCGAGGCCAGCTTCGCCAGGCCGCCGGGCAGTTCCCTCAGAGCGTCCAGGTAGTGCGGGGCGTAGTCGCCGACCATCTGGAGGTCGCCGCCGTTCGCCGCTACCGTCCGCAACCGATCCGTGTTGGTGTCGGCCAGCGTCGCCTGCGCCGACAGCCGGGACGCCAGATCCCCGACCGTCTCCGGGTCACCCGGCACCGGGTCCTCGTCCAGGCCCAGCACCGACCAGTCAGCCACCGACCCGACCTCCAGGCGCGGACCTCGTCGCGGGGGAAGGGACGGGACCGACATCCAGCAACGCGAAAGCAGCCCCGTCGAGCCCAGTCCTCGAGCCTGCCACCACAATGCCACGCTCTGTGCCTGGAGGTGCAACTATTGCGCCCGTCGAGGGATCCGACCGACCCCGTTCGCGTCGTCAACGTGGACGCCGCGGACGAGTCCGAGGTCGACTACGCTCCACTGAGGCATTCGCGCGCACTGGAAGATAGTTCCCCAGACCTCCTTCAGACGAAGATCGCAATAATTGGCTCAATTGTCGGGACCGGTCGCGAGAATTGATAACCAGTCCGACTTCTGGTATAGTTAATATGCAAGCCAGATATCCGAACCGAGGGATGCGCCCTATGCCCGAAGGAGTCCTACACGCCGTCGTGTACCACGAGGAGGACGGCTTCATCGCCCGCTGCCTCGAAGTAGAGGTGACAAGTGACGGCGACACGGCCGACGATGCGAAGGCGAATCTAGAAGAGGCACTAGCCCTCTACTTCGAAGGTAACGAGGACTGGGAGACACCAACCCTCGACCACGCACAAGTAGCCACGGTGACGCCGAGAGTTGCCTAACACGCCGTCGTCCGACGAGATATGCCGATCGCTGGAGAAGCACGGGTTTCGACTGGTCGGCCAGCGAGGCTCGCATCGCAGCAAGTACCAGCACGATGGACCACCTCGTCACACCGTCATCGTTCCGATGGGACGCAAGAACATGCGCGTCGGTACATTTTATTCGATAATTCGCCAGGCCGGATTCGAAAAATCCGATTTCTCCTGAGCAGATTGCCGGTCTTACGGGAGGTCGGTTCCCAGACGTACGGCGTCGTGGTCGTGACCGGCTGGAAGCCGATACGGCCGCGCCGACGTCCAGCACCGCGCCTGGGAGTCCTCGGCAGCCAGCAGTTCCACGCGCGTCGGGCCGGCGGGCGCGGCGGCCACCCGTGCCTCGCCGACCGTGCCGCGCCGCGCCGTCAGATGATCAGGCGAGCGTGACCCTCAGACGTTGAAGCCGAGGGCGCGCAGCTGCTCGCGGCCGTCGTCGGTGATCTTCTCCGGGCCCCACGGCGGCATCCAGACCCAGTTGATCGTCAGGCCGGAGACAAGCTGGTCCGGGCCGTCGGTCAGGGCGGAGCGGGCCTGGTCCTCGATGACGTCGGTCAGCGGGCAGGCCGCGGACGTCAGCGTCATGTCGAGGGTGACCGCGTTCGCGTCGTCGATGTGGACGCCGTAGACGAGGCCGAGGTCGACGACGTTGATGCCGAGCTCGGGGTCGACGACGTCGCGCATGGCCTCCTCGACGTCCTCGATCGACGCGGTCGCGCCCGGGGCGACGGTCGAGGTGGGCAGCGCGTCCTCCGGTGCCTCGGCCGTGGCGACGGCCTCGCCGGTGCTGGTCTCGCTCATGGTTCAGGCCTTCCGTGGTGTCGGCGCCGCCGCGGTGGCGGCCGAGGCAACGGCGTCGGGGGCGGAGGGGGCGGTGTCCAGGGCCTGTGAGGTGGCGTCCTTCCAGGCCATCCAGGACAGCAGCGCGCACTTGACCCGGGCCGGGTACTTCGAGACGCCGGCGAACGCGATCGCGTCCTCCAGGGTGTCCTCGTCCGGCTCGAGCGTCCCCCGCGACTGCATCAGGGCCAGGAACTCGGCCTCCAGGGCCATCGCGTCCTCGACGGAACGCCCGATGACCAGGTCGGTCATGACGCTGGCCGACGCCTGGCTGATCGAGCAGCCCTCGCTCTCGTAGGAGACGTCACTGACGACCCCGTCCGCGACGGCGACCCGCAGCGTCACCTCGTCCCCGCAGGTCGGGTTGACGTGGTGGACCTCGGCGTCGAACGGCTCACGCAGCCCGCGGTGGTGCGGGTGGCGGTAGTGGTCCAGGATGATCTCCTGGTACATCGAGTCGAGCTTCACGACGAGAAGAACCTCCGAACGCCCTCGATCCCTTCCACCAGCGCGTCGACCTCGGCCAACGTCGTGTACAGGTGGAACGAGGCCCGGGTGGTCGCCGGGATGCCGTAGCGCAGGCAGACCGGCCGGGCACAGTGGTGTCCGACACGCACGGCGATGCCGGTCTCGTCGAGGATCTGACCGACGTCGTGCGGGTGGATCGACCGGCCGTCCGGCCCGGTGACGACGAACGAGATCGCCCCGCCGCGCTCGACCGGCTCGGCCGGCCCGATGATCCGCACGCCCGGCGCCGCCACGAGCCGTTCCAGCGCGTAGGCGGTGACCTCGTGCTCGTGGGCGGCGACGTTGTCCATCCCGAGGCCGGTCAGGTAGTCGACGGCCGCGCCCAGCCCGACCGCCTGGGCGATCATCGGCGTGCCGGCCTCGAAGCGGTGCGGCGGGGCGGCGTAGGTCGAGCCCTCCATGGTGACGGTCTCGATCATCTCGCCGCCGCCGAGGAACGGCGGCATCGCGGCCAGCAGCTCACCCCGCCCCCACAGGACGCCGATGCCGGTCGGCCCGCACATCTTGTGACCGGTGAAGGCGAAGAAGTCCACGCCGAGCCCGGCCACGTCGACCGGCAGGTGCGGCGCCGACTGGGAGCCGTCGAGCACGGTCAGCGCGCCGACGGCCCGGGCCGCCGCCACGATCGGCGCGACCGGGTTGACAGTGCCGAGGATGTTCGACTGGTGGACGAACGCGACGAGCTTCGTCCGTTCGGTGATGATCTCGCTGAGGTTGGACAGGTCGAGCCGGCCGTCGTCGGTCAGCCCGATCCAGCGCAGCGTCGCCCCGGTCCGGGCGCACAGCATCTGCCACGGGACGAGGTTGGAGTGGTGCTCCATCTCGGTCACCACGACCTCGTCGCCCGGGCCCAGCCGGAATCGCTCGGCGGCCGGGCCGAAGCCAGCGGCGTTGCTCATCGCGTAGGCGACCAGGTTGATCGCCTCGGAGGAGTTCTTGGTGAACACGATCTCGTGCCGGTCGGGCGCGTGGACGAAGGCCGCGACCTTGTCCCGGGCCGACTCGTAGAGGGCCGTCGCCTCCTCGGCCAGGGTGTGGATGCCCCGGTGGACGTTGGCGTTGTGGGCCTCGTAGTAGTCGCGCTCGGCGTCGAGGACGGCGGTCGGCTTCTGCGAGGTGGCCGCGCTGTCGAGGTAGACCAGCGTGCGGTCGCCGGCGACGCGGCGGGTCAGGATCGGGAAGTCCTTGCGGACCAGCTCGACGTCGTAGCTGCCGCCGGGGGCAGGGGCCGCGCTCACGACACCGCTCCCGCCGTGAGCGCGGCGCCGCCGGCCGCCGCCGGCCCGGAGCCCTTGACATAGCGGTCGTAGCCGGAGTCCTCCAGCGTCGCGGCCAGCTCCGGGCCGCCGGAGTCGACGATCCGCCCGCCGGCCATCACGTGGACGAAGTCCGGGGTGACGTAGCGCAGGATCCGGGTGTAGTGGGTGATCAGCAGGGTGCCGGTGGTCCCGGCCTCGCGGATCCGGTTCACCCCGGCCGAGACGACCCGCAGGGCGTCGACGTCCAGGCCGGAGTCGGTCTCGTCCAGGATCGCGATCTTCGGCTTGAGCAGCTCCATCTGCAGGATCTCGTGGCGCTTCTTCTCACCACCGGAGAAGCCCTCGTTGACGCCGCGCTCGGCGAACGCCGGGTCCATCTCGAGGCCGGCCATGGCCTCGCGGACCTCCTTGACCCACAGCCGCAGCTTGGGGGCCTCACCGCGCATGGCCGAGGCGGCGGAGCGCAGGAAGTTCGACACCGACACGCCGGGGACCTCGACCGGGTACTGCATGGCCAGGAACAGGCCGGCCCGGGCCCGGGCGTCCACGCTCATGGCCAGCACGTCCTCGCCGTCGAGGGTGATCGAGCCCTCGTCGACGGTGTACTTCGGGTGGCCGGCCACCGAGTAGGCCAGTGTCGACTTGCCCGAGCCGTTCGGACCCATGATCGCGTGGGTCTCGCCGGTGCTCACGGCCAGGTCGACGCCGCGCAGGATCTGGCGTCCCTCGCCGGTCTCGGTCTCGACCGAGACGTGCAGGTTGCGGATTTCCAATCTGGACACTGCTGGATGCTCCAAGATCAGGTGGCTGGGATGCGCGCGGGCGGCGGGCAGCGGGGCGGGGCCGCCAGCGGGCACGGTCAGGTCTGGGCGGGGCCGGTGCCGGTGCCGGTCGCGGGGCCGCTGCTCGCGTCGGCGCCGGCGGAGATGTCGACGAGCACGTCGTCGCCGGACACGGTCACCCGGTAGGTGGCGACGGCGACGGTGGCCGGCGGGCCGGTCGGCTTGCCGGTGGCCAGGTCGAACTGCGACCCGTGCAGCCAGCATTCGATCTTGCCATCCTCCACCTCCCCCTGGGAGAGCATGACCTCGGCGTGGGTGCACTCGTCGCGGACGGCGTAGACCTCGCCGCCGGAGCGGGCCAGGCAGACCGGCACCCCGTCGATCTCGACGGCCAAGGCCGAGTCCTCGGCCAGGTCGGCCAGCGCGCAGGCGCGGCGGGCGGTCACGACGGGCTCCCCGCGAGGGCCGAGGCGTCCTCCGCGTCGGCCGCCGAGTCGGCCGAGTCGGCGGCCAGCTCGGCGTCGACGGCGGTCATGATCCGCTCGCGTAGTTCGGGCGCCTCGATCCGGTCCACGATCTCGGCGAAGAACCCGCGCACGACCAGCCGGCGGGCCTCGTCGGCCGGGATGCCCCGGGAGGAGAGGTAGAACAGGGCCTCGTCGTCGAACCGGCCGGTGGCGCTGGCGTGACCGGCGCCGACGACCTCCCCGGTGGAGATCTCCAGGTTCGGCACGGAGTCGGCCCGGGCGCCGTCGGTCAGCACCAGGTTGCGGTTGAGCTCGTAGGTGTCGGTGCCGACCGCGTCCGGGCCGATCACCACATCGCCGATCCATACCGAGTGGGCCGACGCCCCGCGCAGCGCGCCCTTGTAGACGACCCGGCTGCGGCAGGAGCGCGGGCCGTGCGTGACCAGCAGCCGGTGCTCCTGGTGCTGGCCGGCGTCGGTGAAGAACAGGCCGTAGAGCTCGGCGTCGCCGCCCGGGCCGGCGTAATCGACGGTCGGGGACAGCCGGACAAGCTCGCCGCCCAGCGTGACGGTGAACATCCGCAGCCGGGCGTCCCGGCCGACGAGCGCGGCGTGCGCGCCGGCGTGGACGGCGTCGTCCGACCAGTCCTGCAGCGAGACGACCGTCAAGGCGGCGCTGTCCCCCAGGACGATCTCGACGTTGCCGGCGTAGGTGGCGCTGCCGGTGAACTCGAGTACGACGGTCGCGCTCGCGAACGCCCGCGCGTCGATCAGGATGTGGCCGTAGGCCAGACCGCCCTCGCCGGTGACCCGGACGACGACCGGGGCGTCGAACGCGGTGTCACCCGGGATCGTGACGACGGTGGCGTCGTCGGCCCGGGCCGAGGCCAGCGCGACGATCCGGTCGGCCGGCACCAGCGCCCGGCCCAGCCGGGGGTCGTCCAGCCCGGCCTGCTCGACGACGACCGCGTCCGGGCCGGTGACCTCGACACGCACCTTGCCGTCGGCGGCCGGCCCGTCGAGCAGGCCCCGCAGCCGGCGCAGCGGCGTGAAGCGCCACTCCTCCTCCCGTCCGGTGGGCAGCGCGAACGCCTCCGGGTCGCGGGAGCGCACCCGGTCGGGACGGGCGTCGGCGCTGGCCGGACCGCCCCGGCCGTCGCCGCCGCGTACCGCCGCGCCGCCCGGCACGGCCGGTGCTGGGGCCGGCACCCCCGGGGCCACCGCTGTCGAGTCGAGGGCCATCAGCCGACCGCGCCTTCCATCTGGAGCTCGATCAGCCGGTTGAGCTCGAGCGCGTACTCCATCGGCAGCTCACGGGCGATCGGCTCGACGAAGCCGCGCACGACCATGGCCATCGCCTCGTCCTCGGACAGGCCCCGGCTCATCAGGTAGAACAGCTGGTCCTCGCCGACCTTGGAGACGCTGGCCTCGTGGCCGATGGAGGCGTCGTCCTCGCGGACGTCGACGTAGGGGTAGGTGTCGGACCGGCTGATCGTGTCGACCAGCAGCGCGTCGCACTTCACCGTCGAACGGGAGTTGTGCGAGCCCTCCTGGATCTGGACCAGGCCGCGGTAGGACGTCCGCCCGCCGCCCCGGGCGACCGACTTCGAGACGATCTTCGACGAGGTCCGGGGCGCGGCGTGGACCATCTTGGCCCCCGCGTCCTGGTGCTGGCCGGCGCCGGCGAACGCGATCGAGAGCACCTCGCCGGTGGCCCGCTCACCGAGCAGCCAGACGGACGGGTACTTCATCGTCACCTTGGAGCCGATGTTGCCGTCGACCCACTCCATCGTGCCGCCCTCCTGGCAGGCGGCGCGCTTGGTGACCAGGTTGTAGACGTTGTTCGACCAGTTCTGGATCGTCGTGTAGCGGCAGCGGGCGTTCTTCTTGACGACGATCTCGACCACGGCCGAGTGCAGCGAGTCCGAGGAGTAGACCGGCGCCGTACAGCCCTCGACGTAGTGGACGTAGGCCCCCTCGTCGACGATGATCAGCGTCCGCTCGAACTGGCCCATGTTCTCGGTGTTGATCCGGAAGTAGGCCTGCAGCGGGATCTCGACGTGCACGCCCGGCGGGACGTAGATGAACGAGCCGCCCGACCAGACCGAGGTGTTCAGCGCGGCGAACTTGTTGTCGCCGACCGGGATCACCGAGCCGAAGTACTCCTGGAAGATCTCCGGGTGCTCGCGCAGCCCGGTGTCGGTGTCCTGGAAGATGACGCCCTGCTCCTCAAGATCCTCTCGGATCTTGTGGTAGACGACCTCGCTCTCGTACTGGGCCGCCACCCCGGCGATCAGGCGCTGCTTCTCAGCCTCGGGGATGCCGAGACGGTCGTAGGTCGCCTTGATGTCGGAGGGCAGGTCCTCCCATGACTCGGCCTGCTTCTCGGTCGAGCGGACGAAGTACTTGATCGAGTCGAAGTCGATCCCGGACAGGTCGGCGCCCCAGGTCGGCATCGGCTTGCGCTCGAACAGCCGCAGGCCCTTGAGCCGCAGCTTCGTCATCCACTCGGGCTCGTTCTTCTTGGCCGAGATGCCGCGGACGACCGCCTCGGACAGGCCGCGCTCGACGTCGTCCGCGTAGGCGTCCGCGTCGGACCAGCCGAAACGGTAGGACCCCAGGCCCTCGAGCGCGTCCGGAGACGTGGTGTCCGGCGGCGCGGAGGAGACGCGGTCTACCTCGGTCTGCGCGGGGGTGGTCATATGGCGTGTCCCTCCGAGGAGGTGGTGGTGGGTGGGGCTGGACGTTCCGGGCGGGCCGGGCCGGCCTCGTCCCGCGTGGGCGGGGTGGCCGGGATGTGCGTGGTGCAGACACCGTCGCCGTGGGCGATGGTGGCCAGCCGCTGGACGTGCGAGCCGAGCAGCCGCGACAGGGCGAGCGTCTCGGCCTCGCACAGAGCCGGGAACAGCTCGGCGACGTGCTGGACCGGGCAGTGGTGCTGGCAGATCTGGTTCCCCGTCGGCAGCCGCGACACACTGGCCGCGTAGCCGGCGTCGGTCATGGCCGCCGCCAGGACGGCCAGCGGGTCGACGCCCCCGGCGGACCCGGAACCGTCATGGCCGGCGCCGTCCTCATCGGTCTCGCGATCGGTCTCGCGCGCCTCGATCAGCGCGGCCCGCACCCGCAGCTCCAGCTCGTCGGCCCGGTTCTCGGCGAACCGGCGGACGGCTCCGGGACCGCCCACGGCCTCCAGCTCACGCAGGGCGTCGGCCGCGATCTGCTCATAGGCGGTCGGGCCGGCGGCATGCCCGGCGTCGGTGAGCTGGTAGAGGCGGGCCGGCCGGCCCCGGCCGCGGCGGGAGCGCGGGTGGGCCGAGCGGGAGCTGATCGTCCCGTCGGCGACCATGGCGTCGAGATGCCGGCGGATGGCGGCTGGGGACAGCCCCAGGCGCTCGCCGAGAGCGGCGGCGGTCGACGGCCCGAGCTCGAGCAGGAGGCGGGCGACCCGATCCCGGGTCCGCCCGTCGGCCGGGCCGGCGCCAGCGGCCCCGGCGCCGGGGGCGGACGCGTCGAGATGGGCGGTCATGTCGGACACGCTGCCACCCCCGCCCCTGATCCCGGCTCCGGAACTGTTTTCACAACACGAGTGTGCCCTATTTCCGGGACGCGGTCGAACACGGGTCAACTACCCGACCCGCCCCGGCCGCCCGGGCCGGCGGGCGCCGCCGCCCCGGGCGGCGACCCCGCGCGCTCCGATCATTCGTGGCCGTGGACACTTCCGGAGTAACCGGGCCGATCGCCGCCTTGAGGAGGCGAGGAGCCGGGCGCAGGGGGATCGGACGGGACGGACGGAGCCGTATGAACAACATCACACGACCAGAGCGCCACCCAGCCGCCCAGCGCCACCCAGCCGCCCGCCGCCCCGCCGCCGCCCTGGCCGGCCTGCTCGCGCTGGCCGCGCTGGCCGCGCTGGCCCTCGCCGGCTGCGGCGGCGGCCCGTCCGGCTCGAAGGGCCCCAACGGCCTGGCCAGCCAGCGCCCGGCCACCGTCGCCACCACCGTTACCGACGCCCTGCGCCGGGCCCCCAGCGTCCGGGTGGTGGCCGCGGTGACCTCGGCCAAGGGCGACAGCACGACCAGTTACGACCTGCTCGTGACCGGCCAGGCCAGCCAGGGCACGGTCACCACCGACGGCCGCACGGCCCACATCGTCAAGATCAACGACGACACGTACCTCAAGGCTTCCCGGGAGTACTACGTCCAGAACGGGCAGCCGGCCGTGGCCGCGCTGCTAGCCGACCGCTGGGTCCGGGTCGCCGCGCAGCAGGCCGCGCCGTACCGCTACTTCAGCCTGAACGGGCTGGCCACGACTCTGGGCGACTACCTCGGTACCCTGGCCGCCGGCCCCAGCGCCACCACCTACGCCGGCGCGCCGAGCGTGCTGGTCACGGGCGCGGACGGGACGAAGCTGTGGGCGGCCTCGACCGGTGCGCCCTACCCTCTGCGCCTCGACCTGGCTGGCGGCGAGACCGGCCATCTGGAGTTCACCGCCTACGGCGCGGCCGTGACCATCAGGCCGCCGGCCGGGGCCCTGGAGGCGTCCAGGCTCGGCTAGGCGGGGGGACACCCCGGCCCCAACCCCGGCCCCACCCCGGCCGCCACCACAGGCGGACCACAAACACCAGGGCAGGACGGCCCGAAACCGGCAGTCACAGCGACCGATCCCTGACAGTCTGTAACTCGGACGGGGGAGGTCCCGTTCGCCATGACCCCGGACGGAGACCGTGACGGACACCGAGTTCATCGTGGGCGACCCGCCCGACTACGCCCTCGAGCTCGGCCGGCGCCTGCGCGCGACCCGGCAGCGCCGCGGGCTTTCGCTCACCGACGTGCAGGAACGGACCGATGGCCGGTGGACGGCCGGCACCCTCGGCGCCTACGAGCGGGGCAGTCGCTCCCTGCGCGTGCACCGACTGGTCGAGCTGGCCGAGCTCTACGACGTCCCGGCGACCCTGCTCGTCCCGGCCGCCGCCGCCCGGGGCCAGGCCGAGGGGCTGCCGCCGCTGGCGATCGACCTGCGCCGGCTGCGCAAGCTGCCACCGACCCGGACCGGGCCGCTGCGGCGGTGGATCACCATCATCCAGATCCTGCGGGACGACTCCCCGCGCGACGTCCTGAAGCTGCGGCGGACCGATCTGCGCTCACTGTCCCGCCTCTACAGCACGACCCCGGCCGCCCTCTACGACCGCCTGTCGGCCTGGGGCGCGCTGGCCGAGGAGGTCACGCGCCCCAGCCGATAGCCGCCCCGGGCAAGCCTGGCCACATCCCGACAACGCAATCGAGCCGGACTTTCTCCGGGTAACGTGCTCCCTGTCCGCACACAAAACGGGGAGTGGGGGCGGATGACCCCCTGGCGTGTTTTTCTCAGCCACACGAGCGACCTGCGGTCGCTGCCGTCGGAGCGTTCCTTCGTCGCGGCCGCGGAAGAGGCGGTCCACCTTCTCGGCGAGGTCGCCGAGGAGATGGGCCGATTCCCGGCCGAGGACAGGGCACCGGCCGAGGTCTGCCGCGCACGGGTGTTCCGGTGCGACCTCTATGTCGCCATTGTTGGCTTCAAATACGGTTCCGAGGTACCGGACCAGCCGGACCTCTCCTACACCGAGCTCGAGTTCGCCGCCGCGACCGAGCGGGGTATGCCCCGCCTGGTATTCCTCCTCGATCCGGAACGGACGGTCGGACCCCGCGGCCTGCTCGTGGACAATGTGTTCGGAACGCGCCAGGAAGCGTTCCGCGAGCGCCTGACCAACGACTCGTCGCTCACGGTCCGGGTCGTCTCCTCCCCGAGCGAGCTGACGACCCAGCTCGTCCTGGCCGTCTACCAGCTCCGGAACGAGCTGCGCGAGACCGCCGGGACAGCCGATCCGGTCTCGTGGCTTCCACCTATGGACGAGTCGCCGGTCGAGCGCCCGGACCTGACCCGTCAGCTCGCCGGGGCGCTGTGGGAGGACGCGGCCGACGAGGGCGGGTCGGCCGCGCCCGCCGGAATGGGACGGGTGACCGTTCTGCACGGCGACGGCGGGACGGGCAAGACCACCGTCGCGGCCATGGTCGCCTACGGGTCGGCGGCGGCACGGGCGTATCCCGACGGCGTGATGTCGGTAACGATCGGGCGCGGCCTGACCGACGCCCGCCTGGCCGCGAAGGTCAACGACCTGTCCATTCGCCTGGGCGACACCCGGCCCGGTCCCGCCGACCCGGGGCAGGCCGGCATGCGGCTCGGCGAGCTTCTCGGCCGGCGCCGCCTGCTCCTGATCATCGACGATGTCTGGGAGGCCGCCCAGCTCGCCCCGTTCCTGCACGGAGGCCCCCGCTGCCATCGTCTGGTCACCGCCCGCGACGCCCGCGTCCTGCCGCCCTACGCGACCGTGATCGAGGTGGACATGATGACGACGGCGCAGGCGACGAGGATGTTGACGGACGCCAACCCGGCCCTCGACGCCGGCGCCGCCCGTGAGCTGGCCCAGCTCACGGGCCGGTATCCGCTGCTGCTCAGCCTCGTCGCCGGCGACCTGCGGACCCGAACCGGCCTGGGCGTCTCCGCCGCCCAGGCCGCGGCCGAGGCGGCCGAGGGCCTGCGCGAGGTCGGCGTGACGGCCTTCGACGACGGGGACCTGTCCCGGGCCGTCGGCGACCGGATCGAGGCGAGCCTGCGGCTGCTGCGCGACGACAGCGCCGACGGCGGGGAGATCGCCCGCTACCAGGAGCTGGCAATCTTCGCCCAGGGCAGCGCCATCCCGATGACTGTCATCGAGAGGCTGTGGGGGCACACCGCCGGCTGGACGGCGTGGCGCACCCAACGCCTGATCGGCCGGCTCGCACAGCTGTCCCTGCTGCGCGCCAACCCCCGCGACTGGCCAAGCGTCCGGCTGCACGACGTCATCCGCGACTACCTGCGGCGCCGGATCGGGCCGGCGATGCTGCCGGCGCTGCATGCCCGGCTCCTTGACGCCTGCCGGCCCACCCAGCCAGCCGACGGCGGCGGGAGCGAGGCCGGGACCGCGCCGGAGACGGCGGCCTGGTGGACCCTGCCACCGGCCGCGACCTACCTGTGGACGAACCTCTGCTTCCACATGAAGGAGGCCGGGCGCGACGAGGAACTGACCCGGCTGACGCACGATCTCCGCTGGGCCGCCGCCAAGATCATCGCAGTCGGGCCGGAAGGCGTCGAAGCCGACATGGCGCTGCTGCCGGCCGATGGGCAGGCCCGCGCCCTGCGGCGCCTGGTCCGTCAGATCGGCCATCTCCCCCGCCGCGAGGACCCGGCGAACCGGGTGACGGCGATCATCGCCTCCTACGCCGCCGGCGTCGACGTCCTGCGGGGGCCGGCCGCCGCGTTGGCCTCGACCCTGGCCGAGCCCACCCTCCTGCCGGCGCCCCCGCCGCTGCCGGACCAGCCGGATCCGGCTCTGCGCCGGACGTTCGACCCGCCGATGCCCGCGCCGGCCGCGCTCGCGGTCGCCCCCGACGGCTCGTGGCTCGCGGTTGCCGGCGGGGGCACGGTGCCCAGCGGTCTGGGTTCGGTTCACCTGTGGGATCCGGTGGCCGGCACCGACCGTGCCACCTTCATCCTCGGGCCCGGAGCGATCAGCGCGCTCGCCCCCGCCGCGGGCGGCGCGCTGCTGGTCTGCGGCTCGGGCGCGGGCTCGCTCAGCATCGTCGACGTCGGGGACCGGGTGATCCTGGCCTGCGACGGCGGCCACGCGGGCCGGGTCACGGCCCTGGCCTCGGCACCGGACGGATCATGGATCGCCTCCGGCGGCGAGGACGGCCTGATCAAGCTGTGGAACCCGCCCGATGCCGGCGCGCGTGGCGTCCTGGCCGGCCAGGACTGGGTGTCGGTGCTGGTGGCGGCGCCCGACGGCTCCTGGCTGGCCTCGGCCCACGGAGACGGCGCGGTTCGGGTCTGGGACATCGCGAGCGGGTCGCGGGCGGTGGAGCTGCGCGCCGCGAGCGGCCTGGTGTCGGCGCTCGCGGTCGGGCCGGCCGGCGACTGGCTGGCCGCGGCGGGCGTCGACGGGACCCGGCGGGTGTGGAGCACGCGCGACTGGTCGCTCCTCTCGGTCACCGACACGCGCGGAGGCGGCCGCGCTGTGCTCGCCGCCGCGGTGGACGGTTCCTGGCTGGCCACCGCGAACGGCCCCACCATCTGGATCACCGATCCCGTTGACTGGTCGCAGACCGCCCATCTCGACGGCCCGGCGGCGGGGGTGACGGCGATGGCGGGCGCACCGGACGGCGACTGGCTCGCGGCCGCGTACGGCGACGGCGTCGTACGGGTGTGGGAGCCGCGTACCAGCCAGCTCCGCAACGAGCTCGCCGGTCACTCGAGCGGGATCGTGGCGTTGGTGGCGGCGCCGGACGGCCGCTGGCTGGCGACGGCCGGCCCCGGCACGGTCCGGGTCTGGCATCCCACCGCCACCGGGGAGTCCCGGCGCCGGGCCGAGCTCACCGGCTCGGTGGTGGCCCTCGCGGCGCCGGGCCACGGCCGGTGGGCCGTCACGGCCGGTGGTGACGGCGTGGTCCGCCTCCGTTCCCGCCCCCCGGCCCGCCCGGTCGACCCGCGCGAGCCCGGCAGTTCGGAGCCCGGCCGCCGGGCCGTGGCCCGGCTGACGACCCGGGTGACGGACACCGGCCAGCCGGTGCTCGCCCTCGACCCGGGCGGACGCTGGTTCGCGGCGGCCGGGCTGGACGCGCCTGTGCGGATCTGGCCAGTGGATCCGGGGCCCGACGGCCAGGACGCCGTCGGCGAGCCGTACGCGCTGCCGTCGAGTCCGGCCGGGGTGACCGCGCTGGCCGCCGCCCCCGACGGCTCCTGGCTGGCAGCCGGCGCGGCCGAGGCGACGGTGCGGCTGTGGGATCTCCGCTCCGTCCACGGCCGCCCGGGGACGGAGCGCGGCGGGCAGTCCGCGGATCCCCGGGTGCTGACCGGCCAGGTGGGCGGGATCGCCAGCCTCGCCGTCGCCCCCGACGGCTCGTGGCTTGCCGCCGCCGGTGTCGACGCCACCATCAGAATCTGGCGGACCGCCGACCCGGCGGCCCCCTCCCGGACGCTCGCCGGCCACACCCGGGCTGTGGTCGGGCTCCTGCCCGCTCCGGACGGCTCCTGGCTGGCCTCGGCCAGCTGGGACGGGACGGTCCGGCTGTGGGACCCGCTGGGCGGCGGCGCGCTGGCGATCCTGTCCGGGCACACCGACGCGGTGCACGCGCTCGCGGTGTCGCCCGACAGCCGGCTGCTTCTCACCGGCGGCCGGGACCGGCTGCTCAACGTGTGGGACCTGTCGCGGGTGCTCCCGCCGCCCGGTCACGCCGGCCGCGGCGGGGCCGCCGCCGGGCCGGCCGGGCCCTCCGAGGTGAGGGCGAGCGGGGTGGCCTCCTCGATCCGGCTGGACGGCCCGGTCCGCTGCGCGGTCTGGCTGGATCCGCACGGGCATCTCCTGGTGGGTGGCGTGCGCGGCCTCTACCGGCTGCGGCTCGGTGCCGGGGCAGGCACCGCCCAGGGCTGGCCGCCCGGCCCCCGGCCCGCGGGCTGAGCCGGCCGCCCGCGCCCGCGGGCTGAGCCGGCCGCCCGCGCCCGCCGGAGCACCGGGCGGGCCGGGCCGCCGGCGTCACGCCGAACGGCGGGCGAGCTCCAGAGCGGCTCGGATCGCCGGATCCGCGCCGAGGTCGGGCCGCATGCGCAGGGCGGTCTCCAGATCGGCTACCGCCTCAGCGGGCGCGGGGCCCGCTACGAGCACCCGTCCCCGTTCGGCCAGGGCGTCAGCCCGGCCTGGGGCGACTATGAGCACCTGGTTCACCATGGCGAGGGCAGCGGGGTACTGGCCCATCCGGTGGAACGCGCGCGCGAGATCGAGCCGCGCGTCGGGGTCATTGACCCGCGTCAGGGCGGCCTTGAGCACCGCGGCGGCGTCGGCGAACCGGCCGCGCCCGAGCAGCATCCGCCCCCGCACGGCGAGCAGCCGTCCGACCGCGTTCTGGTCGCCGAGCGAGTCGAAGAGCTCGAGCGCGGCCGCCAGCCGGGTGTCGGCCTCGTCTGGCTGGCCAGCCCGGTCGGCCAGCCGGCCGAGCAGCGCCTCGGCCTCGGCGCGGACGCGGGTCTCCCCCGCCTCACCCGTGAGGGCGAGCGCCGTGCGGGCGTTGTCGGCCGAGCGGCCCAGGTCGCCGACGGCGAAGGCACTCTCGGCGGCCCTCAGGAACAGGGCCGGCCGGCCGTCGGGCGCCGGCGCTTCCAGGGACAGCCATGGCCGGTTGCCGGCGCGGACGGGTTCGATGAGGCGGTCGTGCACAAGCTCGTACCATCGGTCCCCCGCTCGCCACTCCGCGCGCAGGATGTGCCGGCGTTCCAGCTCACGCGCTATCTGGTTGGCGAAGCCGGAGGTCGCGCTCACCCCCTCGAAGGCGGTGTTCCGGGTGTTCGCGGCCGTGATGAAGGTGCGCTCGAGCCAGCCCCACAGCTCGCGCTCCTCGACGGCGAAACGCGCGGCGACCTCGACAACCGCCTGCGCGCAGAAGCGGCGCAAGGTCTCGTCGACGCCGGCGTGGCTGACCAGGTGCCCGAAGGTCACCGACCGCACCGCCGGCGGCAGTCCCCGCCACAGCGCGTCGCACACGATCTGGAGATGGGTCGGCTCCACCTCGTCGGTGAGCGCGCGGCGGACGGTGCCGTCGGCCTCCAGCGCGACGGCCGTGCGCAGGTCGTCGACGAGCCGTTCGGCCACCCCGGGGGCGAAGCCGCGCCCGACGCTGCGCGGCGGCCCGGTCACCGCCTCGAGCGCGGCCTCGACACCGAGGGCGCCGAGGGCAATGCGCGCGCAGTCGCCGCCCGCCAGCCGGTCGGTGTGCGGGAGCAGCGACGTCAGCGCGTCCTCTCGGATCACGACGAGCACGCGCAGCGCCGGAACCGTGGCGATCGCCTCCCCGAGTTCGTCGAGAAAGGCGGGCTGGAAGGCGCGGCTCTCGGGACGGTCCTCGAAGAGTTCCTCGAACTGGTCGATCACCGCCATCAGCGGCCGGTCGTCCCCCCGGCCGCCGGCTGGCCCGGTGACGCCGCGCAGGAACTCGGCCAGCGACGTCTCGGAGCCGCCGTGGGTCCCGTCGGCCGGCGACCACGACGACCGCAACGCGAAGGAGTACGGATTCCGGTGCGGCATGCCGGCGCCCGGGTACGCCGGGCCGGCCGAGACCCGGCCGACCGGCAGGACGGTCGCCGCGTCTATGTCGAACTCCGGTATCACGCCCGCGCGGACCAACGAGGTCTTCCCGACGCCGGACGGTCCGTACACCACCAGCATCCGGTGCTCCCGCCACAGCTCGCGCACCGCCTTCGACTCGGCCGAACGGCCGAAGAAGACCGCCCGGTCGACGGACTCGAAAGCGCGAAGGCCCTGATAGGGAACTGATTCGCCGGCCACAGTCAGTCCCGGCAGTCCCGGCAGTCCCGGCCGAACCCGGGTAGCCGCGCGGCGGAGTCGACTGGCGTGACTGGCGCGGGCATTCCGTCGAAGCCGGTCCCGTCCAACGGTAGCACCGTCCCAGCCGACGGCGCGGTACCGATGGTGCTACCCCGGCCGCGCGCCGCCGTCATTTGATCCGTCACTGATTCGATCCGTCACTAAGAGGCCCGTCCTGACCGGTGAACCCGACCCCGGGTGGACCCCTAACTCGGTGCTGTCTCTCGACGGTCTTCCGGCGCCTTACACAGGTATACCCCGTGGTTCCGCCGCGCTCACCGGCCTCCTCCCGGCGCGGAGGAGTTCGGATGAGGACCGCGACCACGACCTGAGACGGAGTTTCCGTCCGGTTCATGTGCGAGAATGGAGTGGGGACCGGGTCCCGTGCGGGGTTCTCTGTGACTCCTCGGGCTCGAAGCGGGGAGCGGCGATGCGGGCAGAGCGGGATGAGCGCGCGGACAATGGCGGATCCGAGGGCCTTACGGTGCCCTTCATCTGGGGATCCGTGCCGCAGCGGAACAAGAATTTCACCGGGCGGGACAGTCTGCTCAGCGAGCTCCGCCGGCGGGTGATGAACCACGTCACCGCCGTTCTTCCCCACGCGCTCCAGGGACTCGGTGGCGTCGGAAAGACCCAGCTCGCGATTGAGTACGCCTACCGGTACCAGGCGGACTACGAGGTCATCTGGTGGATTCCCGCGGACCAGCCCGCCCTGGTCCGGTCGACACTGTCCGCCCTGGCCCGCCGGCTCGGCATTCTCGAGACCTCCGCGACCCGGGTCGAGGACGGCGTGACGGCCGTCCTCGAGGCGCTGCGCCGCGGCGAGCCCTACCGCCGCTGGCTGCTGGTGTTCGACAACGCCGACCAGCCGGAGGAGATTCGCGACCTGATGCCGCACGGGCCGGGCCACGTCCTGGTCACGTCGCGGAACCATCGCTGGCAGAGCATGGCCGACACGGTCGAGGTAACCGTGTTCACCCGCGAGGAGAGCCGCGCCTTTCTCGAACGCCGGGTCCTGGGGATCGACGCCGGTGAGGCAAACCTGCTCGCGGAGGAACTGGGCGACCTCCCGCTCGCGTTGGAGCAGGCCGGAGCGCTGCAGGCCGAAACCGGCATGTCAGTGGACGAGTATCTTCAGCTGCTGTCCGACGAAACCAGCAAGCTTCTCGCCGAGAACCAGCCCGCCGACTACACGATGCCCGTGGCCGCGGCCTGGAGCGTCTCGGTCGCCCGGCTCACCGAGCAGATGCCGTTCGCGATGGACCTGCTGCGCCGGTGCGCCTTCTTCGGGCCGGAGCCCATCTCTCGCGACCTGCTCAGCCGCGGCCGTTTCGTTCTCGACTCGGCGTTCGGCGCGGGCCTGGCCGACCCGTTTCAGGTGAGCCGGGCAATACGCGAACTCGGCCGGTACGCACTGGCGCGCATCGACAACAACCGGCGCACGCTCCAGGTACACCGGCTGATCCAGAAGCTCATCCGGGACGAGATGTCCCCATACGAGGCCGAGGAGCTGCGGGGCGAGGTCCATCTCCTGCTGGCGGCGGCGGACCCCGACGCACCGGACGACGTCGAGGGCTGGTCGAAGTACCAGGAGGAGCTGCTCCCCCACATCACGCCGTCGGGCGTCGTCGAGAGCACCGACCGGGAGGCGCGACGACTGGTCGGCAACGTCGTTCGCTACCTGTACATCGTCGGCGACTCCCAGGCCTGCCTCGCCCTGGCCGAGCAGGCCCAGCAGCGGTGGATCGGTGACTCAGGGCCGGACAGCCCGGACGTCCTGCACATCGCCCGGCGCAAGGCCGACGTGCTGTGGGCGCTGGGCCGCTACCCCGAGGCGCACGACCTGCGGGCGGCGGCCCTTTCCCGCGCCCGCGCGACCCTCGGCCCGAACCACGAGGAGACGCTGAACCTGATCAATGGGCACGGCGCCGATCTGCGGGCCCGCGGCCGGTTCGTCGAGGCGCGGGAGATGGACACCGAATGCCTCAGCCTGCACCGGGCCGTGTTCGGCGAGGACCACCCGAACACGTTCGGGAGCGCGAACAACCTGGCGGTCGACTACGAGCTCACCAGCTCCTACGCCGAGGCCCTCGAGCTCGACGAGCGCACCTACCATGAGCGGCAGCAGTTCTACGGCCGCGACGACCAGCCATTAGTGATCTTCTCGCTCAACTCGGTCGCCCGCGACATCCGGCAGGCCGGCCGCTATCTGGAGGCCCGTGACCTGGCCGAACGCGCCTACGCGGCCTACGCGGGTCTCGTCGACCGGCGCATCCTGCCGGCCAACCACCAGTGGGTGCTCCTGCAGGCGAAGGACCTGTCGGTGGCGCGCCGAATGGCCGGGGACCTCCCCGGCGCGCTCGCCCTCGCCCTTGACGTGTACTCCCGTTACCAGACGGCCTTCTCCGAGAACCACCTCGACACGCTGGCCGCCGCGATTAACTACGGGAACGCCCTGCGCCGCCAGGACCAGCTCGACCCGGCGCGCGATCTGGTCGAGGAGACGGTGCAGCGCTACGCGCGGGTCCTGGGACCGGAACACCCGTACACCCACGCCTGCGTGCTCAACCTGGCGATCATCCGGCGTCAGCAGGGGGACGCCGCGGGATCGACCGCGCTGCTCGAGGACGCGCTAGCGGGCCTGCGACGCGGTCTAGGCGAGGATCATCACTACACGCTGACCTGCGCGACGAGCCTGTGCACGGCGCTCGCCGACCGGGGCCAGCCCGGAGACGCGCAGCGAGCGCTGGCTCTCGGCGAGGCGAGCCTGCCGCGCCTGCGGGCGCTCCTGGGCGCCGATCACCCTCACACGCTCATGAGCGCGGCTAACCTCTCGATCGACCTCTCCCGTGCCGGGCGCGGCGGTGAGGCCGCGACCCTGTTCGCCGAGACTCTCAGCCGGTACCGGCGAACGCTCGGCTCGGATCATCCGGACGTGCTGGAGGTCGCGGAGGGCGTCCGGGTCGACTTCGTCTTCGAGCCGTCCCCGGTCTGACGGACCGAAGGGCACGTGATCATGGCGAGGCCGCGCACCCAGAGGCCCTGGGATGTGGCCGGCGTCCCCGTCACTCCCAGCGGAACAGGCGCGCGGCCAGGGCCAGGCCGCCCACGGCCCAGGCGACCAGGATGGCCAGGTCGAGGCCGGGCCAGGCCGTGCCGTTCTGGAGCACGGAGCGCAGCGCGTCGGAGGTGGCGCCCGTCGGCAGGGCCCGGCCGAGCGTGCCCAGCCAGCCGGGCAGCTGGTCGCGGGGGAACACGACCCCGCCGATGAGCAGGAGCAGCAGGTAGACGCCGTTGGCGGCGGCCAGCGTCGCCTCGGCCCGTAAGGTCCCGGCCATCAGCAGGCCGAGGCCGGAGAAGGCGACCGTAGCCAGCATCAGGACCAGCACGACCGTGGCCGGCGAGCCGTGCGGGTGCCAGCCCAGGGCATAGCCGACCGCGACCAGGGCCGCGACCTGGATGACCTCGACACCGAGCACGGCGAGCGTCTTGCCGCCGAGCAGGACGGAACGGGGTAACGGCGAGGCGCCGAGGCGCTTGAGCACGCCGTACGAGCGCTCGAAGCCGGTCGCGATCGCCTGCCCGGTAAACGCCGTCGACATCACCGCGAGCGCCAGCACCCCCGGGACCAGGAAGTCGATGTCGCGTCCGGCGCTGGCCGGCAGCACGTGGACGGAGCCGAAGAACAGCAGCAGCCCGACCGGGATGATCAGCGTGAGCAGCACCGACTCGCCCCGGCGCAGCGTCAGGCGCAGCTCGATGCCGGTCTGGGCGGCCAGCATCCGGGTCCGGCTGGCCGCGCCCGGCGCCGGGTGCAGGTCCAGCGGGGCCACGGCCGGCGGGGGAGGGGACGGAGCGGCGGCCGAAACGGTGCTCAAGCGCCCAGCTCCGATCCGGTCAGGTCGACGAACACGTCCTCCAGGGTGCGCTGCTCGACCCGCAGGTCGGCGGCCATCACCCCGTTGCCGGCGCACCAGGCCGTCACCGCCGCCAGCAGCTGCGGGTCGACCACCCCGCGCAGCGTGTAGTGGCCCGCCGGGCCCTCGACGGCGGTGGTCGGCTCGGGCAGCGCCAGCAGCAGCCGCTTCAGGTCCAGCCCGGACGGGGCGCGAAAGCGCAGCTGCCCCTCGGCCCCGCCGCTGGTCAGCTCGGCCGGGGAGCCGGCCGCGACGACCGTCCCCCGGTGGACGATCACCACCTGGTCCGACAGCCGCTCGGCCTCGTCCATTGCGTGGGTCGTGAACACCACCGTGACGCCGGACGCGCGCGCCTCGGTGATCAGCTCCCAGGTGGCACGGCGGCCGTGGGTGTCCAAGCCGGCGGTCGGCTCGTCCAGGAAGACCAGCTCCGGCCGTCCGACCAGGGCCATCGCCAGCGACAGCCGCTGGCGCTGGCCGCCGGAGAGGCGCCGGAACGGGGTGCGGGCCGCGGCGGTCAGGCCGAGCCGGGCCAGCAGGGCGTCCGGGTCGAGCGGACGTGCGTGGTGCGCGGCAAGCAGCCGCAGCATCTCCGCCGTCCGCGCCCCCGGGTACATCCCGCCGGACTGGAGCATCACCCCGACCCGGGGCCGCAGCCGGCTCCCGTCGCGGGCCGGGTCGAGGCCGAGCACCCGGACCAGCCCGCCGTCGGCCCGCCGGAAGCCCTCGCAGATCTCCACCGTCGTCGTCTTGCCGGCGCCGTTGGGGCCGAGGATGGCCGTCACCGAACCACTCGGCACCTCCAGTGACAGACCATCTACCGCCTGTACATCTGCGCCCGTACGCGAACGGTAGGTCTTGACCAGGTCGGTGATCTCCACCGCCGGAACCTCCGCCACGCGATCGATCCTACCGAGCGGGCCGGTCAGGCCAGGCTGCGTCATTGGCCGAAGGGTGCGCGATCATGGCGAAGCCGCGCACCCGGGGCCCTGGGATGCTGGCACCGGGTCCACTCGTCGGTCGCTGGCTGACCGGAGGGCTTTTGTGGCTCGGGCCGTGGCTGGATATGACCAATCATCAACATGACCGAACGTGCGTATGCTTTGACGCTACGCATTCGTTGACTAATCTTTGACCTGGGGATGTTCAGATCGTTCCAGGCCGGTGTGGCCACGGCTTCACGTGGGGATACGGACCGACCGGCCCGCCGCCGCCCGACACCGGGGGCACGGTACCTTGGCGGGAGCACGCGCCAGAGGGGGAGCCAGTGGAGCCGTCGACAGAGATAGTGTCAGGTCTGGTCGATATCACACATTTGACCAGCGTCGATATCGACGAGCTCGAAAATGATGTCCTCGCCAGTTCGCTTCGGCGCATTAAGGAGGAGGCGCTGCGCCCAGACGAGGCGACAGCGGGGTTCAACTCCAGTTTCTAGAAGTCTTCGGACACATGGTGCCTGATGGTGAAAACGGGGGCCTCCGGGCCAGATGTGAGCACCAGGATGCCAACAGATGAACCGGCCGGCGGCGGGCGCGGCCGCGCGGACGGGCAAAGCCTGGCCCCATTGTCGCAGTTCATTCTCAAGATTCACAGTCGCTGTAATCTTTCCTGCAGCTACTGCTATGTCTACACCATGGCCGACCAGAGCTGGCGCGACCAGCCGGTCGCCATGACGCCGACCGTTCTCGCGCTCGCGGCGCAACGTATCGCCGAACACGCCGTCAGGAACACAGTTCGGCGGATTCGGGTGGTTCTGCACGGAGGCGAGCCCCTGCTGGCCGGCCATGAGTTCATCGATCTGGCCGCGACGGTGATCAACGAGACCGTCGGGGCGGTCGCCGCCGTCGACATCGTCGTGCAGACCAACGGGGTGCTGCTCGAGGAGCCCATGCTGGATCTGCTGCGGAGAAAAGGAATCCGCGTCGGCGTCAGTCTTGACGGTGGCCCGACAACACATGATCGAAACCGTCGCTACGCGAACGGAAAAGGTAGCTTCACCGATGCGGCCGCAGGCCTCTCCAGACTCCGTGATCCCCGATTTCGTGACATCTACGCCGGTATCCTCGCCACTGTTGACGTGACGGCTGACCCGGTGGCCTTCTACCGCGATCTCCTGGCATTCTCACCGCCGATGATCGACCTGCTCCTGCCGCACGGAAACTGGTCGGCGCCGCCGCCCCGGCCGCCTGGGCCGCCGGGCGCCACGCCCTACGCCGACTGGCTGGCCGCGGTCTTTGACAGCTGGTACGAAACACGGCCACTTACTACCTATATCCGCCTTTTCGGTAGCATAATAAGGCTTCTGATGGGCGGACGTTCCGACACCGAGTCGATCGGGTTCTCGCCGGTCTCGTCGGTCGTTGTGGAGACAGACGGATCAATCGAGCTCCTCGACGTCCTGAAATCTGCCTACGCGGGCGCCGCCGCCACCGGGCGGCATCTCAGCTCCACGTCCTTCGATGAAGTGGCCGACCTGCCCACCATGGTCGTCCGGCAGTCGGGCCGGGACGGCCTCGGCGTTGAATGTCAGTCATGCGCGGTTCGCGACGTCTGCGGCGGCGGATACTTTCCGCACCGATATCGTGAAGGCTCCGGGTTTCGCAATCCGTCCGTGTACTGCGCGGATCTCTACGCGCTGATCGACCATATTCGCGACCGGATCGAGGCCGACCTCGCGCCGTTCCTGGCCCGGCGGCCACGATGAGCGTGATAGCGCCGCATCGGCTGTCCGGAGCGGAGTTCGACCGCCTCGCGGAGGGCTTCGGCCGCACCGACGGCGGTCTGCGCAGCGCCCAGATCAGCAAGCGCATGATGCTGATCCACTCACTCGTCTCGGCGGTCCGGAGGCACTGTCCCGATCTTTATCGGGACGCGTCGTTCGAGACTGGCCTCAGCACACTCGGCGCGGCACAGCGCCACGACCGGGTTCGGGCTGACGCGATGCTACTGCATCCGCAGGTCGGAGCATGGGCCACCGCGTGCGTGCGGCGTCTGGCCGAGAGCCGGCCCGCGGCCGCCGAGGATCTCCCTCCGCTGCTGGGGCATTTCGGCGCGGTCGTCGCCGCCGTCGCGCTGCGGGCCGGCCGGGACTGTGAGGTGACGGTGTGGCTGGCCCCGGACGGATCGTTCGTACTGCCCGATCATGGCCGTGTGTGGCCGGCGCCGGCGAGCCGAGCACCGGCCGGGACGGGCACGCCGGCCGCCCGAGCGCCGGCCGCCGGCTGGTGCCGGGTCCATCTGACGCCCGCGGCAGGCTCCGGGCCGCCGTCGGTCACCGACCGGCCGGCGTCCGCCGCCAGGCCGGCGGCCGTGGCCACGCGCTGGTGTCCGGTGCGCCGTCTCACCGCGACGGCCCATGGCCTGACCCTGGACGTCGCCCTCGATGACCTCGATCCCTACCGCGACTGCCATGGGCTCGGCGCGGCCGGGCCGGCCCGGGACGAGGAGGCGGGGCGTTGGCTGGCGAGCCTGGAAGAGGCGTGGCACCTGCTGTGCACCCATCACTGGGAGCGAGCGGTCGCGATAGCGGCCGGGGTGACCTCACTGGTGCCGCTGCGCTCGCGCGACGACGCGCCGGAGCTCAGCGCGAGCTCGGCCGACGCGCTCGGAGCCGTCGCACTCACACCGCCGCGCGACGGTGTCGCGTTCGCCGCCGCGCTCGTCCACGAGTTCCAGCACGCGAAGCTGGCGGCTCTGCTGGACCTGGTGACGCTGCATCAGCCCGACCACGACCGGCTCTACTATGCCCCCTGGCGGCCTGATCCCCGGCCGGCGCGGGGGCTCCTGCACGGGGCCTACGCCTACCTCGGGCTGACCGATTTCTGGGGCCGTCAGGCCGAACTGGCCGACGGGCCCGCCGCTGACCTTGCCTTCTTCGAGTTCGCGCTCTGGCGTGATCAGGTCTGGTCGGCGCTCTCGGCGCTGGAGAGCTCGGGCGCTCTGACCGAGCCGGGTCGGCGCTTCACAGCGGGAATGAGGTCCGCATTGGTCCCCGCGCGGTCGCGCGAGATTCCGGCGCTCCCGCGTGCCCTGGCCGCCCGGGAGGCCGCGGACCATCTCACGCGGTGGCGACTGCGCAACCTGCGGGTCGCCCCATCGGAGCTCGCGGCCTGGCGCGTGGCCTGGTCGGCGGGACAACCGGCCCCGGACCGTCCCGTGCCCACCAGCGTGATCGTGCCCGCGGTGTCCGCCGACGACGGGGTCTCCTTCGCCGGCGCGGCCAGGTCACGGCTTCGGCGCCTGCGCCTCCGTGACCCGGACGGGTTCGCCGCCGAGGCCGACCGGGCCGGCGCCGACCGCGCCGACCGGCTGATCTGCGCCGACCGTGCGGCCGAGGCGGCGGGCGAGTACCGCCGCCGCGTCGCCGCCGACCCGGACGACGCCGCGGCCTGGGCGGGTCTGGCGCTGACCCGGCAGTGGCTGGCGGGCCGAGCCGGCCGCCCAGCCGCCGGCGATCCGCTGGCCGCGCGGCCGGAGTTCGTCCGCGCCCTCCACCGGTCGATCGCGGCCGGGGGAACCCCGCCGGCTCCGGACGACCTCGCGGCCTGGCTGAGCGACGGCGCGCGTTCTGAAGTTGGGAGTGGTTAGCGCGGGCGACGGGAACCGAGCAGGTCGGTGAGCTGGGCCGCCCGCGCGTCCACGGCCCGGGCCAGCTCGTCCAGGCGGGCCAGCTCGGCGGTCACCGTCGCCGGGCCGCCCTCGAACATCGCTGGCCACAGCCGTTCCCGCGCCGGAGCGCACAGGCGCCCGTACTCGTTCTCGATGTCGTTGGTGTGCGAGAGCGCGTCGAAGAAACGCTGGGCCGCCGCCGCGAGCACCCGGGCCGAGTAGCGCGCCTCCTCGAGCAGCGCCTTCTCCAGCTCGTCGACCCGACGGTTGACCACGTCCGTGATCTCGTCGTAGATCTCGCGCTTCTGCTGGGAGCTGCGGAATGCCCGGGTGCCCTCGTTCTCCCCGCTCGGCGACGCCGCGCCGCCGCCCGGCAGGCGGAAGCGCCCTCGCCGGGCCGGCGCCGCGCCCCCGAGGCGCGACGACCGGGCGCCGTCCTGGTTACGCCGGCCGCCCGCCGCCGAAGCGTCGGCCGCCGCCGGCGCGGCGTCCGCCTCGGAAACGAGTGGCTCGGCGTCGTCGTCCCAGGTGATGCCGCGCAGGATCGGCCCGGCCACCCGTAGCACGATGCTTCCGTAGTCGACGCGGACGTTCATCAGCTGCGCGAGCGCGTCGGCGATGGTCGGCGCGTGGTGGTCGAGCGCCGCCAGGCGCAACTCCGCCAGCGGCCCGCACAGCTCGCCGCCGTCGTTCCTCGACTCGCCCGCGGGAACGAGAACGTCCGTCAGATGGCAGCGGAGAAGGTCGGCGGCCTCCGCCCAGAGAATTTCCACTGTGCGGTCGAGCGCCAGCTCGACACCGCTTATGACCCGGTAGGCCTCGGCCCGCACCCGGTAGAACTCGTCCTGCCGGATTTCCAGCGGCCGCCTCGCCGTGGCGCCCTTTGTATAGGATTCCCACGCTTCCCGGCTGCCTTTTCCGAGGCCGTTCGCGACGAACTCGCGCAGTTGCCCGGCCGCCTCGGCTATCCCTCGCGCGAGCTCCTCGATCGGCTGGTCGGCGTCAACGGTCTGGTCGTACTTGTCGCAGAACCTCTCCAGGTCGTCCGCCATCTGGTCGCACAGTTCGACGGCCAGGCGCCGGAAGGCGTCGTCGGCGTTGGGCAGGCCGGCTCGCCAGCCGTAGACGCGGACCTGGATGTCCTGGCTGAGGGCGGCGGCCGTCGCGGCCACGTACTCGACCTGTTCCAGCACCCCAGTGATCGCGGCCAGGTCCATCTCGGCCAGGTTCGCGGCCAGATGGGCGAGGACCGGCTCCATCACGTCCAGGTTGACCTCGGCCTCGTCGGCCACGTCCGCCGGCAGAACCCGGATCCGCCGCCGATCGGCCTCGGTCTTAATCCGGTGCAGGGCGTTGTCGAACAGCCCGGGCTCGAGATGCTCCGGGTCCCGATTCACGACGATGAACAGGAAGTCGCCGAGGCTCACGCCGACCCGGGCCGTGTCGGCGAGCTGGATGGTCTGCCAGTCCTCGTCGGTGACGAAGGCGGAGGCGACCGTCGGCCGCTTCACCAGCAGCAGGAGATCGACCTCGTCGCGGATGCCGCGCAGGAACTGACGCTCCACGTCCAGACCCGCCTCGCCCCCGCCAGGCAGGTCGACCAGCCCCAGACCCGTGACGGCCAGGTTCGGGAACTCGCTGTCGATCCGCGCCCCGCGCACCGCGTGGTACGGCCGGTGGTCCAGGTCGTGCCGACCCTCGACCGGGTAGGCGACGAACGGCCTGAGCTCACCCAGCGGAACACTCAGGTGACCGCCGCGCAGCAGGCCGCTGTAGCTGGCGAAGGACGTCTGGGCCACCGAAAGCCGACCGAGGAACTTCTGGGTTTCGGCCGGGCTGTCCGGATCAGCGGTTTCGGGATAGAAAAAATCCGCGAACTGGGCCGGCGTGCGGGGCGCAGGCGTCAGCCCCGCCGCGCTGTGCAGCGGGGCCAGATACTCGTCCCGAAATGATTCCCAGGTGTGCACCGAAAGGTCGGCCGACGACACCCCGGGCGAATGGTAGACAATGCTGGGAGTCGCGGTGACGGGGTCGTGCTCGGCCGACGGGATGACGTCGTCGGGCAGGTTCGTGATGGTGCGCAGCAGCGTGCTCTTGCCGGCCTTCGTCAGGCCGAGGACGCCGATGTTGACCGTCTCCCGGTTGACCCGTCCGACCACCGCGTCGAGATCCGCGTCGGCCTGGGCGGCCAGGTGTGCGATATCCGCGATGGCGCCCCGGCCCGCGGCGGCGAAATCCGCGACCAGAGCGCCGAGCCGCCGGTATTCGTCACCGGGTTGGGAAATCGACGACAGCGCGCGGGAGGCCGCGTCCATTCCCCGGTCGAGCTCGGCGATCTCGGACCGCAGCGCGCCCCATACCGCCGCCAGCTCCTCGACGAAGGCGCGCTGGTCGCGCCGGCCGGCCAGCGCCTCCGCGACCTGATCACACACGTCAGACAAGCCGTCCCCCGTTTGCATCGTCCCCACCCCGACGGCGCGCCCCGAAGGGCCACCGAACGCCCCGACATCATTTTAGATTGCTGTACGTCAACGGACGACGGTCATCCGAACCCGGGCTTGTCTACACCGGGATGACGACGGCCCGGCCACCGCACAGCGCCAGCAGGTCGTCCGGATCGGACGTCAGAACAGTCGTCGGGCCATCGGCGGCCAGGGCCGTCGCCGCGACGATGGCATCGATCGCGTACCGGTGGCCGTGCATGCCCACATCCGCGAGAAGGGCCGCGGCCCGACGGGCGATGCCCTCGGTCACCGGTTCGACGACGAGACGTGAGAGCGTCCAGTCGAGCGCGGGCCGCCGCAGTCCCGGGTGGATCACCTCGACAAGGGTTGCCGCGCTGGTGACGACACGAATGTCATCGGCCCGTGCCAGGGCGAGCCACTCGGTGACCGCTCGATCACGACGCACCGCCTTCGCCAAGCCGTCGCTGTCAAGTACGACCGTGCCGCCGGGTGCAGCCCGCGGCCGGGTCACGCCACCGCGGACGGCGGGAGCTGCTGCTCCCGCGCCCGGGCGAGAAGATCTCGCTTCGCCTGGATCTCCTCGTCGGTGATCGGCCCGTGCTCGGCTTCAGCCACCGCGATCAGCTCGTTGAGGTCGTCCCGCTCGATCTGCCGAGCGACCGCGGCGGCCACGTAGGCCGACAGCCCCGATGGCCCACTCCGCGCCCGGGCCGCTTCCGCGATGTCGCGCGGCATGGTGATCGAATACTTGCCGGTAGGCTCGACCATAGGATCTATCCTACCTGTCAGGCTACTGATCCTCCACAAGAAAGCCTCGCGACGCAATGAATGGTCGGGGCAGTTAGGCCGGGTCGGCGCCGCCGGGTGGGACGCGGGCGGGACGCTGGTGCTCCGGCAGGCGGGAGGCGGCGGCCCGGTCGAGCAGCCACAGCGTCCGCCGGGTGCCGATCGCGCCGGCGGCGGGGATGGCCGACGGCGGCTCGCCGGACAGGGCGCGGGAGACCGCGTCCGCCTTCTCCTCGCCGGCCGCGATCACCCAGACCTCCCGCGCGGCCCGGATCGCCGTGTAGGTCAGGGTGATCCGGGTCGGCGGCGGCTTCGGCGAACCGAACACCGGCAGCACGATGCCGGTCGCGTCCACGGTTGACGAGCCGGGGAAGATCGACGCGATGTGGCCGTCCGGGCCGATGCCGAGCAGCAGGACGTCGAACTCGGGGACGGCCGCCCCGGGCGCCGCCCGGCCGGCCAGCACCTTCGCGTAGTCGTCGGCGGCCGTGGCCGCGTCCAGGCCGGCGGCCTCGGCCGCCATGGCGAAGACCCGCTCGGGTGGGAGCGGGACGTGGTCGAGCAGCGCCGCGCGGGCCTGGCCCTCGTTGCGGTCGGGCGAGTCGGCCGGGACGAACCGCTCGTCGCCCCAGTAGACGTCGAGCGCGGACCAGTCGATCACGTCGCGGGCGGGAGCGTCGCGCAGGGCGGCCAGCGACGCGGTGCCGATCCCGCCGCCGGTCAGCACCAGCGACGCCTCGCCCCGCTCGGCCTGGGCGTCGCTCAGGCTCGCGACCAGCCGGGCGGCGATCGCCCGGGACAGCAGCGGCGCGTCGCGGTGGACGACGACCGTCGGCGACAGGGGCGGGGCCGGGGTCGCGGCTCCGGCCGCGTCCGCCGGCATCAGCCAGCCGTCCCGGCGGTCGCGGCGCCAGCACCGGCGCCGGCCGGGGCCATCGGGTCACGCCAGATGTGCTCCCGCTGCGGCGAACGGCCGTTGAGGTCGGGCAGACCGCTCCAGGCGGACAGCGCGTCACCGTAGGTCGCGTCGTCGTCGAGCCTGCGCAGTTCCTCCGCCAGCAGGTCGCCGAGGTCGCTTTCGGCCAGCGGCAGCGCCCGGTCGGGCTGGCCGGGGCGGGAGAGCACCGCCGTCCGGGAGTCCTGGCGGGTCAGCGTCAGGTCGCCGCCCGACAGGGTCAGCGCGATGCTGGTCAGCCGGCCGGGGGTCGGCCCGGCGACGATGCTCGGCTCGACGCCGAGCCGGTCGGTGAACCAGCCGGCGAGCAGGGCCGCGCTCGGGTCGGCCGGGTCGCCGGTGATCGTGATCGCGCTCGGGGTCTCGGCGACCGAGTCGAACGCGGCCGCGAGCAGGGTGCGCCACGGGGTGACCCGGGTCCAGGCGATGTCGGTGTCGCCGGGGGCGAAGTCGACGGCTCGCTGGCGCAGCGCGGCGAGGGGCGCAGCGGCGTGCAGCGTGTCGGTGACCCGGCGGTCGGCGAACACGCCGAGCGGGTCGTAGGAGATCCGCTCGGGCGGGTCGCCGTGCCACCAGGTGATCACCGGCGCGTCCGGGGCGAGCAGCGGCAGCACGACCGACTCGGCGTGCAGCGCCAGCCGCCCGTACATCCGCATGATGATCGCCTCGCCCGGGCCGAGGCGCCCGCCGATCGAGACCTCGGCGTCGAGGCGCGGCTCGGGCGCGGTGACCTCGCGGCGCACAACGATCAGCAGCCGGCACGGGTGCGCGGCCGCCGCGGTGGTCGCGGCCTGCTCGGCCGCCTTGACGTTGCGCTCGTCGACCACGACGACCAGGGTCAGCGCCAGGCCGAACGCGAGCGCGCCAGCGGCCCGCCGCTCGGCCGAGAGGGCCGCGACGACCTCGGTGCCGGTCGTGTCCCACAGCGTGGTCATGCGCGCCTCCCTGCGCTCGTCGCTGTCGTTGTCACCGTCGCCGGGCGCCGCGTCACGGCCGCCGCCAGGCGCGGCCGGTGCGTCCCAGCATCTCGTCGGCCGCCGCCGGGCCCCACTCGCCGGCCCGGTAACGCTCCGGGGAGGTGCCGGCCCAGTATTCCTCCAGCGGGTCGATCACCCGCCACGACTCGATGACCTCGGCGTTGTTCGGGAACAGCGTCGCGTCGCCGAGCAGGACGTCGAGGATGAGCCGCTCGTAGGCCTCGGGCAGCGACTCGGTGAACGCCTCGCCGAACAGGAAGTCCATCGCGACGTCGCGGACCTCCATCGCCGAGCCCGGGACCTTGGACCCGAACTTCAGCGTCACACCCTCGTCCGGCTGGACGCGGATCACGAGCTGGTTGTGACCGAGCTCGGTGGTGTCGGTCGCGTCGAAGGGCAGGTGCGGCGCCCGCTTGAACAGGACCGCGATCTCGGTCACCCGGCGCGGCAGCCGCTTGCCGGTACGCAGGTAGAACGGCACGCCGGCCCAGCGCCGGGTCTCGATGCCCAGCTGGACGGCGGCGAACGTCTCGGTGCGGGAGTCGGCCGGGATGTCGGCCTCCTCCAGATAGCCCTTCACCCGCTGGCCAGCCAGCCAGCCCTGCTCGTACTGGCCGCGGATCGCGAACGACTTCTTGTCCTCGGGCACCGCGATGGCCCGCAGCACCTTCAGCTTCTCGTTGCGGATGGCCTCCGCGTTGAAGCTGACCGGCTCCTCCATCGCGGTGAGCGCGAGCAGCTGCAGCAAGTGGTTCTGCAGGACGTCGCGGGCCGCCCCGGTCTGGTCGTAGAAGCCGGCGCGGGTGCCGATGCCGACGTCCTCGGCCATCGTGATCTGCACCGAGTCGACGAAGTGGGAGTTCCATACCGGCTCGAACAGGGTGTTGGCGAAGCGCAGCGCCAGCAGGTTCTGAACGGTCTCCTTGCCCAGGTAGTGGTCGATCCGGAACACGCTGTCCGGGCCGAACACGTCGTCGACCAGCTCGTTGAGCTCCCGGGCCGAGGCGGTGTCGTGGCCGAACGGCTTCTCGACGACGACCCGGCGCCAGCCGCCGGCCTCGGCGTCGGACGCGAGCCCGGTGCGCTGCATCTGCTTGAGCACGACCGGGAAGGCCGACGGGGCGATCGATAGGTAGAACGCGGCGTTGCCCCGGATGCCGTGGCTCTCCTCGAGCGACTTGAGCTCGGCGACAAGGCGGTCGAAGGCCGCGTCGTCGTCGAACGAGCCGGGGACGAACCGGATGGAGCCGGCCAGCCGCTCCCAGACGTCCTCGCGGAACGGGGTCCGCGCCCCCTTGCTGGCCGCGTCACGCGCCATGTCCGCGAAGTCGCCGTGGCCCCAGTCGCGGCGGGCGAAGCCCAGCAGCGCGAAGCCCGGCGGCAGCAGCCCCCGGTTGGCCAGGTCGTAGACGGCCGGCAGCAGCTTCTTGCGGGCCAGGTCGCCCGTCACCCCGAACACGACCAGCGCGCACGCGTCGGGCAGCCGCGGCAGCCGGCGGTCACGTGGATCGCGCAGCGGGTTGCCGTTCACCGATGGCGTCACCGGAGTTCCCTCCTTCAGTCCGACCCCGCGGCCGGCCCCGTCGACCCGACTGGCTTGCGCCGTTGAACTGCGCCGTTGAACTTCGCCCCTGGTGGTGGTCTGTGGTGCCCCACCGCCGTTCTACCCGCACCGTCCGACACTCCGCGCACCGGTACCGGTCCGGGCGGGTTACACCCCCGGCGGACGGGCGGACCCGGCTCCCGGCCGGGCCCGCCCGTGAACCGCGCCGCTTCCAGCACGCGGCCCGTTCGTCAGTCCGTGCGGGCTTCGAGCGCCTTGCTGATCGTCCCCAGCAGCTGGTTCCACGAGTCCTCGAACTTCGTCACGCCCTCGCTCTCCAGCACGGCGATGACGTCGTCGAAGTCGATGCCGAGCCGGCCGAGGGCGTCGATGACCCCGTGGGCGTCGGCGTAGTGCGGGGTGATCGTGTCGGCGACGACGACGCCGTGGTCGGCGAACGCCTTCAGCGTCGACTCCGGCATCGTGTTGACGGTGCCCGGGGCGATCAGGTCGGTCACGTACATCGTGTCGGGCAGCGACGGGTCCTTGGTGGACGTCGAGGCCCACAGCGGGCGCTGCGGCTTGGCGCCGGCGGCGGCGAGGCTCGCCCAGCGGTCGGTCGCGAACGCCTTCTCGTACCGCTCGTAGGCCAGCCGGGCATTGGCGACGGCCGCCTTCGAGCGCAGCGCCTTCGCCTCCTCGCCGCCGATCTTCTCCAGGCGGGCGTCGACCTCGGTGTCGACCCGGCTGACGAAGAACGAGGCGACCGAGGCCAGGTTCGTCAGGTCACGGCCGGCCTCCCGGGCCTTCTCCAGGCCGGTCATGAAGGCGTCCATGACGGCGTCGTAACGGTCCAGGCCGAAGATCAGCGTGACGTTGACGCTGATGCCGGCGGCGAGCGTCTCGGTGATCGACGGCAGGCCCTCCAGCGTCGCCGGGATCTTGATGTACAGGTTCGGCCGGTCGACCAGCCACCACAGCGCGCGGGCCTCGGCGATGGTCTTGGCCGTGTCGTGGGCCACCCGCGGGTCGACCTCGATCGAGACCCGGCCGTCCACGCCGCCGGAGGCGTCGTAGGCGGGGCGCAGCACGTCGCAGGCCTCACGGATGTCGGCGGTGGTGACGGCCCGCACGGCCTCGCCGATGTCGACACTGCGGGTGGCCAGGTCGCGCAGCTGCTCCTCGTAGGTCTCGCCCGAGCCGATCGCCTTCTGGAAGATCGTCGGGTTGCTGGTCACGCCGACGACGCTGAAGTCACGCGCCAGGTCGGCCAGGTTGCCGGTGCGCAGCCGCTGGCGGCTGATGTCGTCCAACCAGACCGCCACCCCGGCGGCGGAGAGGTCCTTGAGGGGGTTGCTCATCGCGACGAGTGTCCTTTCCCGGGTCCCGGGTTCGCGGAACTTCTGTGTGGGGGCTGGTCTGTGGGGGGCGGGCGGCCCGCGGCTGACCTGCGCACGAGCCGGCCACCGGTCCGTGCGCTCAGGCACGCCGACGTCGGCGCCGAAGCCGGCACATCCACGACCTACCCTCTCGCGCCCGCCTCATCCCCGGGTCCGAATCCGGTTAACAGCTCGACAACGCTTGTGACGGTGGCCGATTCCCGGCCACCGGCGCGTCCGGAGAGTGCTTTTCGCCGCTTTTCGGCGCCCACCTTGGGCCGCCGCCCGCGGCCGGCCCCCGTCCGGACCGGGTTCCGGGCCGGCGGCCCACGCGCGCAACCGAGTGCGGCCAGCGGCCCCGCGCGCCTCTCGGCCACGCCGGCGGTTAGACTCCGACACGTCGTAGAACCATGCTGGACGCCCCGCGCCCGGGGCCAGACTTCGGGTGGTAACCACCGGGATCGCCCCTCGGCGGTGACCGCCGATCGGAAGGTTGCCCTGTCCACTTCGGTGGCGACGTCGCCAACCCAGGGTCCGCGCCTGCCCGTCCAGCCGCTGCCTGTGCCCGCCGGCCCGGTCGGTATGGACAGTGTCGTCGGTATGGACAGTGTCGTCGGTGTGGACACGACGGCGGGCGCCCCCGAGGCGGGCACGGCCGAGGCCGGCACGGCCGAGGCGGGCACATCGGCCCGCCGCCCCGCCGTGGCGCTCATCCGGGCGTACATCGCGCTGACCAAGCCGCGGATCATCGAGCTGCTGCTGACCACGACCGTCCCGGCGATGCTGCTGGCCGAGCGCGGGATGCCGTCGGTCTGGCTGATCCTGCTGACCCTGGTCGGCGGGACGATGGCGGCGGGCAGCGCCAACACGATCAACTGCTACCTCGACCGCGACATCGACCAGATCATGGACCGGACGAAGCGCCGGCCGCTGGTGAAGGCGGCCGTGACGCCCCTCGAGGCGCTGCGGTTCGGGATCGCGCTCGGCATCGGCTCGACGCTGCTGTTCGGCTTCGCGGTCAACTGGCCCTCGGCGCTGCTGGCCGACGGGGCGATCATGTTCTACGTCCTGATCTACACGTTGGGGCTCAAGCGGCGGACGCCGTCGAACATCGTCATCGGCGGCGCGGCCGGCTGCTTCCCGGTGCTGATCGGCTGGTCGGCGGTGACCGGCACGGTCGGCTGGTCGGCGGTGCTGCTGTTCGCGATCATCTTCTTCTGGACGCCGCCCCACTTCTGGGCGCTGGCGATGAAGTTCAAGGACGACTACGCCGCGGCCGGCATCCCGATGCTCCCCGTGGTCGCGACACCCCGCACCGTCACCCGCCGGATCCTGTTCTACTCGTACGCGATGGTCGCGGTGTCGCTGGCGCTGGCACCGGTCGCGCACACCGGTCTGGTCTACCTGATCGCGGCGGCCGCGCTCGGCGCCTGGTTCCTGGCCGAGGCGCACGTCCTCGTCCACCGCACCGCCCGCGGCCAGCGCATCCGCCCGATGCGGCTGTTCCACCTGTCGATCACCTACCTGACGCTGCTGTTCGCGGCGGTCGCGGTTGCCGCGCTCGTCAGCTAGCGTTTCGTCCCGGATCGTCACCACGCGGGAGGGGACAGGGCATGGCAGCGGAGCCGGCCGAGCAGCCAGTGACGGCGCCGGTGGACGAGGCGCCCGGCCCGGCGGCGCCGGAGCAGGACGCTCCCCCGTTGGAGCCCGGCCTCGTGTGGGGCATCAAGCTCGCGTTCCTGCGCTACATCTTCGGCCAGTCCGACGGCCGCTACTCGGTGACCGACGGCGCCGAGGTGGTCAACGGCCGGATGATCCGCTTCGTCCCGGACCCCGAGACGACGTTCGACCCGGCGACGGGGACCGGCGTGCTGAAGTTCAAGGGTGACGTGCGGTTCTCCGCCCACCACGGCTTCCTGTTCGTCCGGATCGCCGACCCCTGGCTGACCGTCGAGAACGGCGCCGGGACGCTGAGCCTTGCGGCCTCCCCCGGCGAGAGCCCCGACCGATTCCCGCTGGCCACGATCACCATCTCCCCCGCCGGGCCGCCGGACGGCGCCTACGTCGGGCACAACGTCGCGCTGACGGAGCAGGGCTCTGAGCTGTTCAACGAGGTCTACCCGCCCGGCGAGCGGTTCGACGACCTGATCGTCCTGCTCGGCTCCGCCTCGGCCCCGGCGCCCGCGGCGGGCTAACCCGCCCCGCCCGGGGCGATCGTGACGTCCCAGGCACCCGCCGCATAATGCCTCCGTGACACTCACGGGGGAAGGGGCCGAATCGCGGCCCGGCTGGCACGGCCCGGACGAGGCCGGCATCCTGCACGCGGCCGCGCCGCTGGAGCTCGGCGTCCTCGGCATCCACCTCGGCCCGGTGCTCGCGGCCGCCTACTCCCCCGACGGCTCGACCCTCGCCACCGGCGGCTACGACGGCACCACCCGCCTCTGGAACCCGACCACCGGCGAGCAAACCCACGAACTCACCGGCCACCAAGGCGGGGTGCGCGCGGTCGCCTACTCCCCCGACGGCTCCACCCTCGCCACTGGCGGCGACGACGGCACCACCCGCCTGTGGAACCCGACCACCGGACAACAAACCCACGAACTTACCGGCCACCAACGCGGCGTGTACGCGGTCGCCTACTCCCCCGACGGCTCGACCCTCGCCACCGGCGGCTACGACGGCACCACCCGCCTGTGGAACCCCACCACCGGCCAGCAAACCCACCAACTCACCGGCCACCAAGACCGGGTGCTCGCGGTCGCCTACTCCCCCGACGGCACCACCCTCGCCACCGCCGGCAACGACAACACCGTCCGGCTGTGGAACCCCACCACCGGACAACAAACCCACCAACTCACCGGCCACCAACGCGGCGTGTACGCGGTCGCCTACTCCCCCGACGGCTCGACCCTCGCCACCGCCGGCGACGACAGCACCGTCCGGCTGTGGAACCCCACCACCGGCCAGCAAACCCACCAACTCACCGGCGACCAAGGCCGGGTGCTCGCGGTCGCCTACTCCCCCGACGGCTCCACCCTCGCCACCGCCGGCAACGACAACACCGTCCGGCTGTGGAACCCCACCACCGGACAACAAACCCACCAACTCACCGGCCACCAGGACCGGGTGCTCGCGGTCGCCTACTCCCCCGACGGTTCGACCCTCGCCACCGCCGGCGACGACAGCACCATCCGCCTGTGGAACCCCACCACCGGCCAGCAAACCCACCAACTCACCGGCCACCAAGGCCAGGTAAACGCGCTCACCTACTCCCCCGACGGTTCGACCCTCGCCACCGCCGGCACCGACGGCACCATCCGCCTGTGGAACCCCACCACCGGCCAGCAAACCCACCAACTCACCGGCCGCCCATTCCCAGGAGGCGTGCTCGCGGTCGCCTACTCCCCCGACGGTTCGACCCTCGCCACCGCCGGCGGCGACCGCACCATCCGCCTGTGGAACCCCACCACCGGCCAGCAAACCCACCAACTCACCGGCCACCAAGGCCGGGTGCGCGCGGTCGGCTACTCCCCCGACGGTTCGACCCTCGCCACCGCCGGCACCGACGGCACCATCCGCCTGTGGAACCCCACCACCGGCCAGCAAACCCACCAACTCACCGGCCACCGAAGCGGTGTGACCGCGCTCGCGTACTCCCCGGACGGCTCCAGCCTGGCCACCGCCGATGACGACGGGACCGTCCGCCTGTGGAACCCGACCACCGGCCCGCAGACCCGCGAACTCACCGGCCACCAAGGCGGGGTGCTCGCGGTCGCCTACTCCCCCGACGGCACCACCCTCGCCACCGCCGGCGACGACAACACCATCCGCCTGTGGAACCCCACCACCGGCCAGCAAACCCACCAACTCACCGGCCACCAGCGCCCGGTGAACGCGGTCGCCTACTCCCCCGACGGTTCGACCCTCGCCACCGCCGGCAACGACGGCACCGTCCGCCTGTGGGACGCCGGCACGGGCGAAGCCCTGCCGGTCGGGGGCTGGCCCGAGCGTGTCGTGCTGAGCCAGGCCGGGGACGTCCCGAGCGAGCGAGATCTGCTGGGGATCGCCGCCGACGTCGAGCGACTGGCCGAGCTGATCGCGGCCAGCGGCACCACGCCGCCGCTGTCGATCGCGCTGCTGGGGCCATGGGGGTCGGGCAAGTCGACGTTCGCGCTCCAGCTACGCCGGCAGGTCGAGCGCTACCGCGAGGCGGGCAGCAGCGCCGGCTACGTCGACGCCGTCGAGCAGATCGAGTTCAACGCCTGGCACTACGGCGACGACCACGTCTGGCCCGGGATCATTGAGCATCTTTTCAGCCACCTGGCTGGCCGGGCGTCGTCGAACGCCGGGGTCGATGTCGCCGCGGCGCGGGACGAGCGCGATCGGCTGCGCACCGACCTGACCGACCGGACGGCACGGCTCCGCCGCCTGCGTGCCCGTCTCGACCGCGCCGGCCGCGAGGACGCCCGGGCCTCCGCCCTGCCCGGCTGGTCCCCGATCGCCGTGGCCCACCGGGGCGCGGCCGCCCTCCGGTGGTTCGCCGCCGACCTGCGGGCCGGCTGGCGCTCGCTGCTGGGCTGCCTGGTCGCCGCGGCGGTCGCGGCCGGGCTGTGGTGGCGGTTCGGCCCGGAGCTTCGGACGATCGGAGTGGCTGTCATCGCGGCCGCCCCGCCGTCGCTGTGGGCCGTGGCCAAACTGGGCCGCGCGTTCGTCCGGGCCGTGGGCGAGGCCGACGCGCGGACGACCGGGCGGCTGGAAACGCGGCGCGACGCCCTGGCCCGCGAGGTCGCCGCGATCGAATCGGAGCTGGCCCGCCTCGACGCGATCAGCCGGCTGGCCGCGTTCACCGCGGGACACAGCGACGGGGCGGGCTACGAGCGTTACCGGGGAGTGACCAGCCAGGTCCGCGACGATCTGGAGCAGCTCAGCCACCACCTGGCCGCCGCCCGCGAGCAGTGGGCGGCGGACCGGTCCGCCGGCCGTCCCGCCGAGCCCGGCGAGCGCCAGCCGCCCGAACGGATCGTCCTCTACATCGAGGACCTGGACCGCTGCCCGCCGCGCTCGGTCGTCGACGTCCTGCGGGCCGTCCACCTGCTGCTCGGCCTCGACCTGTTCATCGTGGTCGTCGAGGTGGACGCCCGCTGGCTCGTCCGGTGCCTGGCCGCGCAGCAGGCGTCGCTGTTCCCGCTCCCGGCGCAGCGCGATCCGGCCGCCCACGGCCCGCCGCCGGAGGCCGTGGCTCTCGACTACCTGGACAAGATCTTCCAGATCCCTTTCGGCCTCAAGCCGATGGGACCGGCGGCCGAGGGCTACCTGCTGGACCTGCTGCCGCCGGTCGCGCCGGAGCCCGCACCCGCGTCCGGGACAGCTCGCGAACCGGCGGAGCCGGAAGGCGAGAGCCCGCGCCGGGCGCCGATCGACGAGCGGTCCGCGCCCGTCGGCGCCGATGGCGCCGACCGAGACGATGGCCGCGACCGAGACGACATCGGCGACAGAGATGACACCGGCGACAGAGGCGAAGCTGGTGACAGAGGCGACGGCGGCGCCCGGCGGGAGAGGAACACCAGGCTCGGCGCTTCACCCAGACCCCGCCCGGCTCCGGAGCCGGGCGGTGCGCCGCCGCCGGAGCGATTGCCGCCACCCAGGGCGCCGGCACTCAGGCAACGGCCCGCGCTGCAGATGTTCGACGCGGCCGAGCGGGCGTTCCTGGGGCGGCTGCATCCGCTGCTGGGCAACCCGCGGGCGGTCAAGAAGTTCGTCGGGCTCTACCGGCTGGTCCGGATCGGCCACCGCGACGACCCCGACGCCTTCCTGTCCGGGCCGTACCAGGCGGACGCGATCCTGCTGGCCGTCCTGACCGGGCACCCGACGGCCTGCCCGGCCCTGTTCGCCGACCTGACCGACGCCGAGCCGGACACCAAGCTCGTCGAGTTGCTGCGCCGGCCCGACCCGACGCTCGGCGAGCACGACCGGGCCGTCCGGCGGCGGCTGGCGGATCTTGTCGACGAGCTGTGCCCCGTCGCCGACCAGGTCGGGGCATACCAGGCGCGAGTGGGCGAGCTGAGCCGGTACAGCTTCCAGGCGCACCTGGGTGAGCGGGGCCAGACCGGCGCCGGGGCCTGAGCGGACGGCCTCAGGCGGGTGACGGGGCCTGGACGGCCGGCGGGGCGGAGGCGGCGGCCGGCGCCGGCTCAGGAGCGGGAGCCGGCGCGGGCGGTGCCGGCACGGGCTGGCGCTCGGCCATCGCCAGCCAGACGCGCAGGGCGAAGAACCACATGACGGTGGCGCCGGCGATGTGCAGCTCGACCAGGCCGACGGGGATGCCCGAGAAATACTGCGCGAACCCGATGCCGGCCTGGGCGACGACGGTGAGCGCCAGCCCGTTCGCGGCTCGGCGCGCCTCGGCCGACGCTCCGGCGACCCGGACCGCGAAGAGCATCGCCACGCACAGGCCGACCAGCAGCATCGCCCCGTCGGCGTGCAGCTGGGCGACGTTCTGGAGGTCGAAGCCGAACCGCTTGGCCTTGGCATCGTCGCCGCTGTGCGGGCCGGTGCCGGTCACGACCGTCCCCAGCACCAGCACCGCCGCGCCCGCGACGACCAAGAGCCGGGCCAGCCACAGCAGCTCGGCCCGCACCCCCGGCCGCACCGGCCCCGGCCCCTGCCGGGCCCGCCGGTCGAGCACGACGACGTTGAGCAGCAGGAGCATCGAGAGCAGGAAGTGGCTGGCGACCAGCGCCGGGTTCAGGTCGAACAGGACGGTCAGCCCACCCAGCACCACCTGGCCGACGAAGCCGGCCCACAGCCCGAACGAGAGGAGGACGAGATCCCGTCGGCGGTCCGGCCGGCGCAGCCGCAGCGCCAGCAGCGGCAGGACGATCATGACGATGCCGACAGCGATAGTGATCATTCGGTTGCCGAACTCGACCCAGCCGTGGCCGGCGTACTCGGGCCGGGTCACGAACGAGCCGTCGCCGCACTGCGGCCAGGTCGGGCAGCCCAGCCCGGAGCCGGTCAGCCGCACGGCGCCGCCGGTGACCACGATCAGGCCGAGCAGCACCACGCTGATCCCGGTGGCCCACCGGAACACAGCCGGGCTCACCGTCGGCAGGCGGTCAGTCAGTCGTCGCATCACGTCTTATTCTACCGTCGGTAGAAGCCGCGGCGTAGCCCAGCCGCGCGGGACCACTACTACCTTGCCTACTACGTCTACCTTGCCTACTACGTCGGCACTCCGGCATAGGCCCGGGCCGGGGCGGTCACGAGACCACCCGGCCCGGCCCGGGTACGAGATAGAAGATCAGCTGGAGCGCAGCTTGGCCAGCGCCTCGGCCAGGATGGCCTCGCCGTCCTTCTCGTTGCGCCGCTCCCGCACGTAGGCGAGGTGCGTCTTGTACGGTTCGATCTTCGGCGGAGCCGGGGTGTTCTCCCGGTCCCGGCCGGCCGGGAAGCCGCAGCTCGGGCAGTCCCAGACCTCCGGGACGGCTGCGTCCTCCGCGAACGACGGCTTCGTCTCATGGTTGTTGGCGCACCAGAAGGACACCCGGGTGCGAGGAGCAGTCTCCCCGCGCTCGGCCTCGCCCATCGGTCCCGCCCCGACCCGGCTCCCCCGGATGGCGTTACCACCTGCCACGGTCCGCGTACTCCTTCGTCTCGTCCATGGTGGATGCTGAACGTCACCATTCAGTTGTGAGCGCCGATCCGGCGCCCCCATGGCGCCCCCAACGTCGCCTCAGGCCCGGGACGGTCCCACATGCCCGGTCAGAGCCCCAGGCCCAGCCGGGCCGTGTCGGCCGCCGCACACTTTTCGACCTCTGAGCGAGTGTAAGACGCCACGCCCGCGGGTACAGACACTGGCCGCCCCGGGGTGCCACCCGAAGCGGGCCGCCCGCCATCGACCACGGTACGTGACAACCTCGGCCCGGTCGGGATCTGGGGCGACGGCTCACGGAATACCCAGCGACACAGCGGTCGGATCGGCGTCGCCCAGGCTGGGCAGTCGCCGGTAGCCGGTCACGTTCGCGCTGTGGAAGCGAGGCACGGTCACGTCGGCCAGGGGCAGGACGGCCGCGTCGGACAGGACCTTCGACTCCAGCGCGGCCCAGGCGTCGGCGGACGCGTCCGCCTTCGTCGCGTGCAGCGCGTCCGCGAGCAGGCCCGGCGCCCGGTAGCCGCCGTCGGCCGGCCGGGCGGCCGTCCACGCCGGCTCCAACAGGGGCTGGAACACCGTCCGCCCGGCCGGGCCGAACCAGTCCGGCGTGATCGTGCTCAGCGCCAGGTCCCAGTCCTGGACCGAGCCGGCCGCGGTCCGGGCGGCGAAGTCGGCCGGGCTGACCGACTGGACGCCGAGGGTGACCCCGGCCCGGACGAACGAGCTGGCCAGCGCGGCGGCGACCGCCCGGTCCGCGGCGCCGGTCGTGGTGAGCAGGGTCAGCGCCCGCACCGGGCCGCCGGGCGCGGCGGCGAGGCCGGCACGGCAGCGGCGGGGATCGCCGCGGAAGCCGGCGGTCGGGTACGGGTCGCTCGGTTCGTAGCCGGTCATCGACGGCTGCAGCAGCTGGGCGGTGGCGGTCGCGACCCACGGGCCACCGAGCGCGGTGACGACCGCCGAGCGGTCGAGGCAGTAGGCGATGGCCGCGCGGGCCCCCTGGGTGTCCAGCGCCTGGGCCGACGGGCCGTGCAGGCCAACGACCAGGGTGACGACCGATCCCGGCCCGGCCGTGGACAGCCGAGCGTCGTCGGCCTGGCCGAGCGCGGCCACGTCCCGCGCCGGCACGGCCGCGTCCAGCGACAGGTCGGCCTTCCCCGCCGCCAGCTGGGCCTGGGCGGCGGCCGCGCCGACGCCGGTGGTGATCGTGATGTGGTCGGCCAACGCCTGCCGAACGCCGTCGGAGGAGATCGACCAGTTCGGGTTGCGGGACAGGCGGTACTCGTCACGCCCGGTCGACGTCACGAAGCGGTAGGGCCCGTTGGAGATGAGATGCTCGAGGTAGTCAGCCGAGTCGGGCGGGTAGTCGAGCTCCTCCAGCGGGACCGGGGACGCGGCCGGCAGCGCCAGGATGTCGGTGAAGTCGGGTGCCGGGGCCATCAGGTCGAACTCGATGGCGTCGTCGCCGACGACCTTGACGCCGGGGATGCCCGAGCTCTCGATGACGGCGGGCGCGTCGGCGGGGTTCACGGCGCCCAACTGCTTGCAGTAGGCGTCGAAGCCGGCGACCGTCGCGGCGAAGTAGGCCCGCATCGGCGACGGGGACGGCGGCTCGCATAGCCGCTTGAGGCCGCGGGCCACGTCGGTCGAGGTGATCAGCCGGCCGCCCTGGGTGTCCCAGCGGGCAGAGCGCAGCTTCACTGTCACGGTCAGGCCGTCCGGGCTGACCACCGGCGCCCCGGCGGCCAGGTCGGGCACGGCCGTCGTGGCTTTGGCCGGGTCGACGTCGGTCCGGTAGGTGTAGAGCTGGCGGGCGACGAGCCGGGCGAGCTGCCGTGAGGCGGTGTCGTCGGCCCAGCCGGGGTCACCGGTGGGCATCGCGTCGGTGATCAGCCGCAGCGTGCCGCCGGGCTTGCCGAGCGGCTGCGGGGTGATCGGCGCCACGCCGCTGGTCTGGGCGGCCAGGCTGGGCGCGGCCGCGGAGCCGTCGCAGGCGGCCAGCGCGGACAGGCACAGGCCGAGCAGGGCGGCCACGAGGGCGGCCAGGGAGGGCGCGGCGAGCACCCGGGTGGCGCTCCCGCGCGGCCTCAACTCTTCAGCAGCAGCCCGAGACCGATGACGCACAGCAGCCAGATCACCCCGATGCCGATCGTGATCCGGTCGAGGTTCTTCTCGACGACCGACGAGCCGCCCAGGGACGACGACACGCCGCCGCCGAACAGAGTCGACAGGCCGCCGCCCTTGGCCCGGTGCAACAGCACCAGCAGGACCAGCAGAACGCTCGCGATCACCAGAACGATCGAGAGTCCGACAGTCATCCGCACCAGCTCCCGCGTCGAGTGCTCCAGCACGCCCGGATGGTGCCGAGGAGTCAGCCATTTTGGCGGTCGTGCCAAGGTACATCACGCCTGTGGCCAACCGGCGCCGCGGCGGCCCGCGCGCGCTCCGTCACCGGCTTGACAGTGCCGGCCGCGCGGTTCCGGCCATCGCTTCGGGCGAGTGGCCAACCGGGCGCCCTCCGCGACCGGGGGCTCCGCCCATTGTCCCGGTCGCTTCGGGCGAGTGGCCAACCGGGCGCCCTCCGCGACCGGGGGCTCCGCCCATTGTCCCGGTCGCTTCGGGCGAGTGGCCAACCGGGCGCCCTCCGCGACCGGGGGCTCCGCCCATTGTCCCGGTCGCTTCGGGCGAGTGGCCAACCGGTCACCGGCCGCCGGCCGGTCACGGGACCACCCCGAGGGCGACCAGGTCGGGCGCGGCGAACGCGGTCGCGTAGTACACGTTCGACAGCCGGGTGCTGTAGAGGTTGAGCGGCTGGTCGTAGGCCAGCGGCACGTACGCGGCCGACGTCAGCAGGCTCGCGGCGACGGCGGTCAGCTTCGCCTCCCGCCCAGTGTCGCTCCCGGTCGCCATGGCCACGCTCAGGGCCTCCCGCGCGGGCTGGCCGTCGAGGCCCGCCGGGTTGGCCGCCGGAGCGGCGGCGACCAGCGGCGCGAGCTGCGCGTCGGGGGCGTCCCACGCCGGGACGGCCGCGCCCAGGGCCAGGCCGATGCTGTGGGTGCGCAGGGTCTCGGGCGAGCCCAGCACCCGGGTGTCGTAGCCGCTCGCCGGGAACGGCACGACCGTCACGGTGATCCCGACGCCCGTCAGCGCGGCGCTGAGGGCCTGCGCGGTCGCCAGGTCGGTCGGGTCGTCCGGGCTGGCCAGCTTGGTCACGATGCCGCCGCCGGACGGGCAGCGCTTGAGCGCGGCCCGGGCCCGCGCGGGGTCGGCCCCGCCGTCGGAGGTCGGGAACGGGTTGGCCGGCTGGTAGCCGGCGGTGACCGGGCTGAGCAGCGCCGTCGCCGCCACCCCGCCGCCGGCGCCGCGCGCGGCCAGGACGGCGGACCGGTCCACCCCCCAGGCCACCGCCTGGCGGCAGCGGAGATCACCGAAGGGCGCCGACGTCGTCACCACGGCCAGGTAGTGCACGGTGGAGGTGACGTCCGTACTGGTCCGCCCGGTCAGTGCCGGCAGGCTGACCGCCAGCCGGGAGCGCAGGTCGCCCAGCACACCGGCCGCCTCGAACTCCAGGTCGGCGGCGTCGTCGAGCAGCCGGGAGTCGATCGCGGCCGGGCCCAGGCCGAAGGTCAGCTGGATCCGGTCGGGCAGCGCCGGGCGCACCGGGTCCGTGCGGGTGTCCCAGCGCGGGTTGCGGGTCAGCGTCAGGACGTGCCCGGGGTCGTAGAAGTTGATCAGGTACGGGCCGGAGGAGACCGGGTTCACTCCATAGTCAGCGCCGTCGGCCGCCGGCGGCACCGGGCTGCTGACCGGCGTCGCCATCAGGTCGTTGAACCCGTAGTACGGCCGGTTGAGGTGGATGGTGACGGTCAGCTCGTCCGGTGTGCTGACCGTGGGGAGACTGGCGGGCGTGGAGGGACTGGCGGACGTGGAGGGACTGGCGGGCGTGGAGGGACTGGCGGGCGTGGAGGGACTGGCGGACGAGCCGGGGCTCGCGGGCGCGCGGGGCGGGGTGAGCAGGTCACGGACCAGGCTGGGCGCCCCGGCGGCCGGCGTCCCCAGGAACAGCCGGCGCAGCGCGTACTTGACGTCGGCGGAGGTCAGCCGCTCGCCGTCGGAGAAGAACAGGCCGGGCCGCAGGTGATAGGTCCAGGTCCGGCCGTCGGGCGAGCCGGGGACGGCGGTGGCCAGGTCGCCGACCAGGCGGGCCGGCCCCGGCGCGGCGGCGTAGGTGACGAGCTGGCGGGAGATCAGCCGCTGGGCGTCGCGGCAGGGCCCGGAGACGGCCCGCGCCGGGTCCCAGGACGGGCAGTCGGCCTGGCCGAGGACGCGCAGTGTGCCGCCGGGAGTGGTCGAGCGCTGGATGACGTGGGTGTTGACGGTGGCCGGCGGGTTCGAGCCTGGCGCCGACGGGCCGCCGCCGCTCCCGCCGCCGGAGCAGCCGGCCAGCACCGCCGCCACCACGGCCGCGAGCGTCGCCGCGACGGCCGACACGCTCCGGCACCCATGGCGGGTCCGGCGCCGCGCCGGCCAGCTCACCATCACGTCGTTAACCTACCGGCCCGCTCTCAACCGACCGGCACCCCGGACCGTCAGGGCACCGGACCGTCAGGGCACCGGACCGTCAGGGCCCGGCGGCCCGCGCGATCGTCGCGAACTCCTCGCCGGACAGGCTGGCCCCGCCGACCAGACCACCGTCGACGTCGGGCTGCTTGAACAGCTCGGCCGCGTTCGTGCCCTTCACCGACCCGCCGTAGAGGATCCGGACCGCCGCGGCCGTCGCCGGGTCGTAGCGCTCGGCCAGCCGGCTCCGGATCGCCCCGCACATCTCCTGCGCGTCGGCGGCCGAGGCCGTCCGCCCGGTGCCGATGGCCCAGACCGGTTCGTAGGCGAGCACGAGCGTGGTCGCCTCCCGCGGGGTGATGCCCTCCAGGGAGCCGTCGAGCTGGGTCAGGACGTGCTCGACGTGGGTGCCCGCGACCCGGATCGCCTCGTGCTCGCCCACGCACAGGATCGGGGTGATCCCGTTGGCGTAGGCGGCCCGGGCCTTGGCCGCGACCAGCGCGTCGTCCTCGCCGTGGTCGGCCCGGCGTTCCGAGTGCCCGACGATGACGTAGGAGCAGCCCAGCTTGGCCAGCATCGACCCGGCGATGTCGCCGGTGTGGGCGCCCGAGGCGAACTTGGACAGGTCCTGGGCGCCGTAGCGGATGCCCAGCTTGTCCCCGTCCACCAGGGTCTGGATGCTGCGCAGCGAGGTGAACGGCGGCACCAGCACCACCTCGACCGCCTCCAGCTCGGCCGGCTTGAGGTCGAAGGCGACCTTCTGGGCCAGCGCGATGGCCTCGAGGTGGTTGAGGTTCATCTTCCAGTTGCCGGCGACCAGCGGCAGCCGGGCCGGACGGGTCGGCTTGGCGGCCATCAGGCACCACCGCCGTCTGTCACGTCGTCCAGCGCGGCGATCCCCGGGAGCTCCTTGCCCTCGAGGTACTCCAGACTGGCTCCACCGCCGGTGGAGATGTGGCTGAACGCGGACTCGGCGATGCCGAGCGTGCGCACGGCGGCCGCCGAGTCGCCGCCGCCGACGACGGTGAAGGCGCTCAGGCCGGCGACAGCCTCGGCGACGCCCCGCGTCCCGGCGGCGAACGGCGCGAGCTCGAACACGCCCATCGGGCCGTTCCAGAACACCGTCCGGGCTGGCGCCAGCCGGGCGGCGAACGCGGCGACCGAGTCCGGGCCGATGTCCAGCCCGAGCTGGCTGTCCGGGATGGCCTCGGCCGGCACGGTCGCCGTGGGCGCGTCCGCGCTGAACTCCGGCGCGACCACGACGTCACTCGGCAGGACGATCCGCTCGCCCGCCTCGGCCAGCAGGTCCTTGCAGGTGTCGATCATCTCGGCCTGCAGCAGCGACCTGCCGACGCCGTGCCCCTGCGCGGCCAGGAAGGTGAAGCACATCCCGCCGCCGATGAGCAGGGCGTCGACCCGGGGCAGCAGGGCCCGGATGACGCCGAGCTTGTCGCTGACCTTCGACCCGCCGAGCACGACGACGTACGGCCGCTCGGCGCCGTCGGACAGCGCCCGCAGGACGGTCAGCTCGGCCAGGACCAGCTTGCCGGCCGCGTGGGGCAGCCGGGCCGGCACGTCGACGACGCTGGCGTGGGCGCGGTGCACGGCGCCGAACGCGTCGCCGACGTAGAAGTCGGCCAGGCCGGCCAGGGCGTCGGCCAGCGGCGCCCGTCCCTCGGCCGTCTTGGCCGTCTCGGCCGGGTGGAAGCGCAGGTTGTCCAGCAGGGCGACGCCGGCGGCGGGCAACGCCTCGACGGCGGCCCGGGCGGACGGGCCCGCGATGTCGGAGGTGCCGTCGCCGGTGAAGGCGACGTCGGTCCCCAGCAGCTCGCCCAGGCGGGCGGCCACCGGGGCCAGCGAGAACGCCTCGTCGTAGGCGCCCTTGGGCCGGCCCAGGTGGGAGCAGACGACGACGCTCGCGCCCCGCTCGCGCAGGGCCTGGATGGTCGGGACGCTGGCCCGCACCCGCCCGTCGTCGGTGATCCGCGCGCTGCCACCGGAGCCCGCGCCGCCCGAGCGGTCGAGCGGGACGTTCAGGTCGGCGCGCACCAGGACGCGCCGACCCTCGACCGGGAGGTCCTCGATCGTCCTCATCGGGCTTACAGGTGGGCCGCGACGAGCGCGGTCAGGTCGACCAGCCGGTTGGAGTAGCCCCACTCGTTGTCGTACCAGCCGACCACCTTGACCTGGTCACCCGCCGCCATCGTCAGCGAGGAGTCGAAGGTGCAGGAGGCCGCCGTCCCGACGATGTCGGAGGAGACGATCGGGTCGGCGGTGTAGACGAGGTAGCCCTTGAGCGCGCCGTCGGAGGCGGCCTGGTAGGCCGCGTTCACGTCGGCGATCGAGGCGGAGCGGGAGAGGGTGACGACGAGGTCGGTCACCGAGCCGTCCGGCACTGGCACCCGCATCGCGATCCCGTCCAGCTTGCCCTTTAGCTGGGGCAGCACCAGCGAGGTGGCCTTCGCCGCCCCGGTGGTGGTCGGGATGATGTTCTGCGCGGCCGAGCGCGCCCGGCGCAGGTCCTTGTGCGGGAAGTCCAGGATGACCTGGTCGTTCGTGTAGGCGTGGATGGTGGTCATGAAGCCGCGCTCGATGCCGAACGACTCGTCGAGCACCTTCGCCAGCGGCGCCACGCAGTTGGTGGTGCAGGAGGCGTTGGACAGCACGTGGTGGCTGGCCGGGTCGTAGACCCCGTCGTTGACGCCCATGACCACGGTGAGGTCCTCGCCCTTGGCCGGGGCGGAGATGATGACCTTCTTGGCGCCGGCCGCGATGTGCTTGGAGGCGTCGTCCTTCGAGGTGAACCGGCCGGTCGACTCGATCACGATGTCGACGCCGAGCTCGCCCCAGGGCAGGGCGGCCGGGTCGCGCTCGGCCAGCACCTTGACCGTCTTCTCGCCGACCACGAGGCCGTCGTCGGTCACGCTGACCGCCTCGGCCAGGGTGCCGTGGGTCGAGTCGTACTTCGTCAGGTGCGCGAGCGTCTTGCTGTCCGTCAGGTCGTTGACGGCGACGATCTCCAGGTCCGCCTCGCTGGCGGCGAGCGCGCGCCAGAAGTTACGGCCGATCCGCCCGAATCCGTTGACTCCAACCCGCGTGGCCACGCCGATCTCCTCGTTGTCTCGGTGGTGGTCCGTGACGGCAACCGTCACTGTCCGTACATCCCGGCCCGGGGGGCCGACGCCTCGGCGCCATTCCTCGTCCCGTTGTGGGATGAGCCTAACGACTTCCGACTTCGGCGGCGCGCATCCGGGAGGATAGGTGTTGGTCTCTTCACAGGATCATGCCCGCAGGCGCTAAGGCGGGGTTTTATGCCTGTTTTGCCACCAACCCTCATTGTTCGGCCCGTCGGGCGTTCCCCGGATTGTCACGCGCAAACGCCCTGGCACTCGCCCGAAGCGACCGGGAGAATGGGCGGAGCCCCCGGTCGCGGAGGGCGGCGGGTCAGCACTCGCCCGAAGCGACCGGGAGAATGGGCGGAGCCCCCGGTCGCGGAGGGCGGCGGGTCAGCA